>JAEEGK010004433.1_pt1 | contig 34408 bp, 32 predicted proteins | sample 8958771 | NCBI WGS metagenome assembly JAEEGK01 (sample SAMN16246547, study PRJNA631951) | gut metagenome | biome: gut microbiome; feature: rumen; material: SC-attached | host: Bos | place: Iran: Karaj | collected 2018-10 | reverse complement strand
CATGTTTGACGCCATCCAGCGCGCCACCGACAAGGGCGTACACCAATACATGACCGTGCAGACCATCTGGGGCTATGCCCACATGTTCGTCTACGACACCGGCCGCGACCTTATGGACCGTGGCATCATCCCTGCACAAAATATGCTTGCTGAGACCGCTTACATCAAGTTGGGCTGGGCTTTGGGTCAGACGCACGACCGCGAAGAGGTGAAGAACATCATGCTCACACCCGTCAACAGCGAAATCACCCCGAGAGAACCTTACAACGGCTACTTGGTCTATCAAGGTGGCGTGCCCGAAGTGGAAGAGTTTGTTAGAAAGGTCCATAAGTAATGTAGGGGTTTGACAAGTCCAACATTTGTCAATCAAATTAAGATGTAATCGAGCCATGCCATTTTCTGACTTTAAAACCCTGAAGCGTCTGTTGAAATCAGACTTGAGTGCCCTGCCCGTGGTAAAAGTTTCTTTGCTGGGTGATACAGCAACGCAGTTTCTCGCCACAGCCATCCGAGGAACTGGCGTGGAGCGAGGCTATAATATTGACCTTTACGAGGCAGAATACGATCAAGTGGAAAGACAACTGCTTGACCCAACGAGTGAATTTTATGAGTTCAATGCGGACTATGTTGTATTGTTTCAAAGTACGCACAAACTTGGCGAGTGCCATGCGATGCTCAGCTCGGAACAACAGACCTCGTTGGCAGAAGACCGGCTCAACTTCGTGGCTTCCGTCTGTTCCAATCCAGCTCTCGAAGGCAAGAAAATCATCTATTTCAACTATCCTGAGATAGACGATGCCGTGTTTGGCAGCTATGCCAACCATGTGCCACAATCGCTGACATGGCAAGTGAGAAGGCTAAATTGTGGACTGATGGATTTGTCGCAACAGTACCCGAACCTCTTTATTTGCGATATTGCGGCGCTGCAAAACAAGTTGGGCCGTGATGCCATGTTTGCTGCCAATGTATATACCAGCACAGAGATGGTGTTGAGCATGGATGTATTGCCCCACGTAGCGAGCCGCGTGATGGACATTATTTGTGCCGTGAAGGGACAATTCAAGAAATGCCTCATCTTGGACCTTGACAACACAGTATGGGGTGGAGTAATAGGAGACGATGGACTTGAAGGCATCCAGTTGGGACACGGATTAGGTATTGGCAAGGCCTTCACTGAGTTCCAGATGTGGGTCAAGAAGCTCAAGCAGCGTGGTATTATCATTTGTGTAGCCTCGAAGAACAATGAAGAGACTGCCAAGGAACCCTTTGAGAAGCATCCTGACATGGTGCTCAAGCTGGACGACATTGCTGTGTTCCAAGCCAATTGGGAGACCAAAGTCGACAATATACGTACCATCCAAAGCATTTTGAACATCAGCTTTGATAGCATGGTGTTCTTGGATGACAACCCCTTCGAACGGAATATTGTACGCGAAAACATCAAAGGCATCACCGTGCCTGAGTTGCCCGAAGACCCTGCGGATTACTTGGAATACCTTTATGGGCTGAATCTATTTGAAACTGCCAGCTACAGTTCTGCCGACAAAGACCGTACGAAGCAATATCAAGTGGAGGCTCAACGCGTGTCGCTAAGCAAGACCTTCACCAATGAAGCAGACTTCCTCAAATCATTGGATATGGTTTCTGTCGTTAGCGGTTTCACCAAATTCAATACGCCCCGTGTCGCACAACTTACCCAAAGGAGTAACCAGTTTAATTTGCGTACTGTCCGATACACTGATGCCGACATCGAATCATTCGCATCGGATACAGAAGTGATTGACCTGAGCTTCACCTTACAGGACAAGTTTGGCGACAATGGCTTGATCGCTGTCATCATCATGAAGCCGAAGGACAAAGAAACACTCTTTGTGGATACTTGGTTGATGAGCTGTAGGGTATTGAAACGTGGTGTAGAGAATTTCACTTTGAACACCATGGTGGAGATTGCCAAGTCAAAGGGATACAAGCGAATCATAGGAGAATACCTGCCAACGCCTAAGAATGGCATGGTGGCATTGCATTATCCAGAACTTGGTTTCAAACCCATAGAGGGTAGCCCAACTGCCCAATGGGTTCTCGATTTGGAGAACTACCAGCCCCGCGAGTGTTTTATTGTTGCCAATGAATAAGTTATGACAATTGCCGAATTAGCAGAACAGACAGGGAAAATAGAACACACTTATCAGGTGACTCCTGAAGTGTACCATGCGTTCCAGTTATGCAGTGGCGACTTCAACCCGTTACACACCGACATGGCTTTTGCCCAAAGCAAAGGCTTTAACGATTGCGTGATGTACGGCAACATCTTGAATGCCTTTATCAGCCACTTTGTAGGGATGCTGCTTCCGACAAAGGAGGTGATGATTCAGAGCCAGGACATCAGTTTTCACAAGCCTGTGTTCATGAACGACAAAATCGCCTTAGAGGCCACAGTGGATACTGTTTCCGAGGCTGTCGGCATCATTGAGTATAAATTGAAATTCAGGCGCATAAGTGATGGCGTCAAGCCCGAGCTTGTCGCCAAAGGCCATGTGCAGATAGGATTATTGAAATGATCGACAAAGAGTTAACAAATCAATTGGAGCAGCTTGCCAAAAAGATTCGGGTGGATATCATACGCACTGGATATTTGGCAGGCAAGAATGGCGCCCACTTTGGAGGCAGCCTCTCCCCTGTTGAGATATTGGCAGTGCTGTATTCCTGCTTTGTCTCTTTTGACAAAAACGACATGGAGCATCGTGACAGGGTCATCCTGAGCAAGGGTCACGCCGCCTTGGCACACTACTGCACTTTGTATGAATGCGGAATCATGACCAAAGCAGACCTCGACTCTTTTGAGCAGAATGGCAGTGACATTGTCGCCCATGCCAAACGAAACTTATCGAGAGGTTTGGATTTCTCTGGAGGCAGCCTAAGCCTTGGCACCTCTTATTCCGTTGGCGTTGCCCATGCCTGCAAGCGCAAAGGCCTTGACAACCATATATATACCCTCATCGGAGACGGTGAAATGAATGAAGGTCTGATCTGGGAAGCACTGATGTTTGCTGGACACAACCGTCTTGACAATCTCACCATCATTATAGACCACAATCACCTTCAGGCTGATGGCACTATCGAGGAAGTGATGAACACCGCCCCGCTTGAAGACAAACTGAAAGCCTTTGGATTTAATGTGATTCAAGCGGATGGGCACTCCGTAAGCGAGTTACACGAAGCCTTTAGTCAACGGTCGAATGGCCGTCCAATGGCCATCATAGCAGAAACAGTGAAGGGTAAAGGTGTTTCATTTATCGAAAACAAAGCCAAATGGCATCACGGCAGCCTAAACGAGGCCCGTTACCAGAAGGCTCTTAAAGATTTAGGAGAGGAGGTTGAGAATGGCTAATATGAATGTTCAACAATATGCGGGCTCCGGTCAGGCAGCGGCCATATTTGGGATGTACTTGCCCGACCATATCGAGGAGTACCCCAATGTGCAAGTGCTCTCCGCCGATATGTCAGTTGCGGCCAGTCTTGATCGTTTTATCTATCAAAGCCCCGACAAATTCACGGAATTGGGCATTGCTGAGCAAAACTTGGTGGGTATTTCTGCCGGCATGGCCTCAGAAGGCTATACATGTGTGGCTGTTGCCCAAGCTGCCTTCATAACCATGCGAGCCTACGAGATGGATCGCCAGTATTTAGGCTATATGCAAAACAAGGTTATCCTTGTCGGCTTGAATTCAGGCTTCTATCTCCAGTATTTTGGCAACACACATTACTGCATAGAAGACCTGGCCATCATGCGCCAGATTCCTGGAATGACGGTCTTGTCCCCCGCAGATGCGGGCGAAGCCGTCATGGCCTTTGAAGCTGCTCTAAACTGCCCTGGTCCAGTTTACATCCGACTCACAGGAGGCTCGCAAGCTCCTACGGTTTATCATGAGACTTGCCCGTTTACCATTGGCAAAAACAATATACTCCGTGAAGGTCAGGATGTCTGTCTCTTTACCACAGGTGCTTGTACGGGCTACTCCATCCAAGCCGCCGAAATTCTGTCCCAACAAGGCATAGAAGTACGGCTTGTTGATGTACATTCGTTGAAACCATTTGACACCGAGTCTGTTAGAGAAGCCAAGAACTGCAAGTTGATCATATCGGCTGAAGAGCACAACATAGTTGGCGGTCTTGGCACTGCCATTGCAGACGTTTTGGCTGAGGAGGGAGGCTATCCCCCACTCTTGAAATTGGGTGTCAAAGACCGTTTCTCCAAGCCCGGTGATTATGATTATGTGATGCATCAGCACAGGCTCTCGCCCGAATTGATTGCTGAAGACATCAAAAACAAATTACAATCGTTATAAATGAATAAGAATCAAAATATTAAATAGTTATGGAAAGATCTGAAATTTACGAAAAACTCAACGAAATCTTTTGTGATGTTCTGGACTTAGACGAGGTGCATCTCACTGATGCATCCGTTGCCGACGACATCGAGGAATGGGACTCCCTGAGTCATATCCAGTTGATTGTGGCCATCGAAAAAGCCTTTGGAATTAAGTTCACTTCTCTTGAGATCATGAAGTGGAACAATGTGGGCGAGATGGTGAATTCAATCATTGCCAAAAAGCAATAATCGATGGTTATCAACTCTTTTAGGTTCTTAGCCTTTTTTGCAGTAGTCTTCTTGGTTTATTTCCTGCCGTGGATGCGACAGCGTCACACGCGGCAGAACCTATGGCTATTGCTTGCCAGTTATTTTTTCTATGGCTTCGTGGATTGGAAGATGCTTCCAGTCCTTTTGGCCATTACGGTGGCTTTTTGGTTTCTGGGTGGATTCATCCGCAAGGCCATTGACCGTGGCAATGCAAAAGCGGCTTCGCGTCTCACTACCTTAGGTGTTGTGTTGGGCATAGGGCTCTTATTTTACTTCAAGTACCTGAACTTTTTTGCCGGTTCTTTTGCCAAACTTCTTAATGCCATCGGGATGCAAGTCAGTTGGTCTACGCTGAACATTGTCCTTCCTGTTGGTGTGAGTTTCTTTACTTTCAAGCTTATTAGTTATGTAATAGAAATCCATCGCGAGAAGATACAACCTAGCGAGAACTTTCTGGAGTTTGCCACCTATATAGCTTTTTTTCCCACCATTATGGCTGGCCCTATCGACCGTCCAGGAAAATTCCTTCCACAGTTGCGCCAAGCTCACCAGTTCAACTACAACTTGGCCATGGACGGCTGCCAACAGATACTCTGGGGTATCTTCACCAAGATGGTCATAGCCGACAGTATTGCAGTAATTACCCATGGTGCTTGGTCTCTTTATCCTCAAAAAACCTCTTGGGAACTGATCTATGCAGCCTTGTTATCGCCAATACAAGTTTATGCCGATTTTGACGGATATTCCAACATGGCCATTGGCGTGGGCAAGATTTTGGGGTTCAACATTACCAAAAACTTTGACCATCCGTTGTTAGCGCGCAACGTGTCGGAATACTGGCGTCGTTGGCATATCTCTCTGACGGGTTGGATTACGGACTATGTGTTCATGCCGCTCAATGTCAGATTCCGGAATTGGGGTAATTTGGGAATCTTCCTTGCCATCAGTATTAATCTTGTGGTGATTGGCATGTGGCACGGGGCGAATTGGACCTATGTCTTGTTCGGAGTTTACCACAGTCTGCTTTTCTTGCCACTTATACTTGCCGGAAAGTTTGGAAAGAACAAAAAACTCAAACCAGGCCGATGGGGTTGCATACAGTTCAAGGACTTATTGGGGATGATCGGGACCCATATACTGATGGCACTTGGCCATATTATCATTTTCTCTGCAGGTGTACCCTCCATTATCCGACTTTTCAAATGCATGATTAAAGGAGATTGGTCATTTGTCAATCCTTTGTCAATGCTTTCCTGGTATTCTATCTTATCTATTGTGGTACTGTTGGTCGTGGAATGGTTTACAAGGAATAAAGAATTTGCCATACAACGCGTGTCTAAAGATTATTCTAGCAAAACCTTTAGGCTTGTCTTCCTCGATATATTACTGGCTTTAGCCATTGTGATATTTAGCGCAAGCGCTAACACAGAGTTTGTTTATTTCCAATTCTAATTCAATGTCTATGAAAAGGTTTATTAAACTCTTTTGTTTTTTCTGGCTGTTTCTTATCTTGGCTATAGCTTTTATTCGATTAGCCTGGATTCTAGTAGCACCGCATATCATGGAAAGGAATGTACTTGGCGAGGAAATACATACGGTTGTCTTGGGCGGGTCAGTAGGAATGACTGATTGGAATGACAGTATTATCCCTGGTTCGAAGAATCTCTGTGCTTCTGCCATGACCTTTGGTGGAGCGCTGAACAATCTGAAATGGGCGACCGAGTTTAATGAAAACAAACCTGACACAGTCATTCTCTCTGCGGGTTTGTTGTCATTAGTCTATTTTTATGACGAGGTGGACATGTCTATGGTGCTTCTAAAATGGGCAGAAGAAAAAAGAAATGTGCTAACTTATCCTACTTTTTTTGAGAACTATAAACCTTATAAAGACTATTGGGAATATGTCCTTGTTTCTTTCCCTTACAAATATTTTGATGGGCTCAAAAACATTGATGGAGGATTTAAAGCTCAAAGTTTTAATGAAATCAATAATCCCATTGCCTATGATCATATCAATTTAGTCATTGAACGTGCAAAGGAATTTGATGACCAAGGTTTATTGTCCGAAGAGTATCTTAAGACACATTTCAAATATCAAATCAACAATCTTTGTAAGATAAAGGAATACTGTGACGCTCATGGTCAAACACTTATTATATTTAATACTCCAACATATAAAATCCCGGATATAGTGAGCGACGAGGGCTATCGAAAGCTGATTTGTTCTGCTTTAGGAGATAGTACACTTGTGGCTGAGTACAGTCGCTTTGAAGTTCCTGATTCAACTTATTATGGTGATTTGGAGCATTTAAACACCAAAGGGGCCATATATTTCGCTGATCATGTCGTACGAGATGGGTTACAATTGCAGTATGCGATAGACTATTGTAACAATTAGCTTTGTGCCTTATTGGTTTTTTGCATACTTTTGCAGCCAATTTCACTCAAAACAATAGTAAAATAGTGAATAAATGCTCTTCAACTCCATCCAGTTCGCGATTTTTTTGCCGATAGTCTTCCTGCTCTATTGGTTTGTCTTCGACCGCTTCATTAGCAAGTCGAAACACCAGTTGCGGTTGCAGAATGCTTTCATTGTGGCATCAAGTTATGTGTTTTACGGCTGGTGGGACTGGCGTTTTCTAGTGCTAATTGCTTTAACATCGTTCTGCTCATGGGGCAGCGGCTTGCTTATAGGAAAAGCAGTGTCAAAAAAAAAGGCCAAGACATGGATGTGGATGAACATCATCCTGAATTTAGGCATTCTGGCTCTTTTCAAGTACTACGACTTTTTTGTCACAGAGTTTGCTCAGCTGTTCCATATCTCCACTAATGGCTTGCTGCTGAAAGTGATACTCCCTGTAGGAATCTCTTTTTACACATTCCAAGCCTTAAGCTATTCCATAGATATTTACCGAGACAAAATTGAACCGACAAAGGACATTGTGGCTTTCTTCGCTTTCATCTCGTTCTTCCCGCAATTGGTGGCAGGTCCCATCGAACGAGCAACGAACCTTCTCCCTCAATTCCTGAAAAGAAGAAAGTTTGATCATGACATTGCAATAGATGGAGCATGGCAGATACTTTGGGGTCTGTTCAAGAAAATGGTGGTGGCGGACAATTGCGCAATGTTTGTCGACCGGGTGTTCTCAACCTATACAGTACAAAGCGGCAGCACCTTATTCCTTGCTGCCATCTTCTTTACCTTCCAGATTTACTGTGATTTTTCTGGTTACTCTGACATTGCCATTGGAACAGCCAAACTATTCGGAATTAAATTGATGAGGAACTTCAACTTGCCATATTTCAGCCGAGATGTCGCGGAGTTTTGGCGCAGATGGCACATTTCCCTGACGACTTGGTTTCGCGATTATATTTACATCCCTTTGGGCGGAAGCCGAGTATCAAAAGCGAAGGTCATAAGGAACACTTTCATCATTTTCCTCGTGAGCGGATTCTGGCACGGAGCCAACTGGACTTTCATTGCATGGGGAGCATACCATGCCATCCTTTTCCTGCCTTTGATACTGACTGGCAAGAACCGCAAATACACTAATCAAGTGGCCGAAGGAGGTTGTTTGCCTACACTCAAAGAAGTTGGGCAAATGCTTTCGACATTCTTCTTGGCGGTGTTTGGATGGATTATCTTTAGGGCGGAGAGCATTGGTCAAGCTTGGGCGTATTTTCAGGGAATGTTACAATTCGGAACAGTTAACGCCCTATACCGTTTCTTTAGTTTGCCGGAGATGTGGCCTACTAATTTATTCATTATCATATTGTTGGTTGTTGAATGGTTACAGCGCAGCAAACAACATGGATTTGAAGGAATAGACAAGTTGCACATTCTTCACAATAAATACCTTAGACCTATACTCTACGCCTTATTGTTGCTCTTAGTGATTGTTTATGGAGGGAAGCATGCGTCCTTTATTTATTTTCAATTCTAAAATGAAATTACTATGAAACAGTTTCTTTTGGCTATAATAATAGGAGGCATTTCTTTTTTAGTGTTTTGTGGCGCTGTGGAGTTTTATCAGCCAATAGTTGACAATAATTATTCCTACAAGTATTGGTATATGGAAAACCATCGTCAAGAATTGGTGACACTGTTGTTGGGTGATTCCTACATGGAGAATTCTATTAATCCAAGTTTAATGGGAGAAGGAACGTTCACTTTGGCAAATTCTTCCCGATGGATTTATTATGACGATAAATTGCTGGAAAAGTATATTACCGATATGCCCAAACTAAAACAGGTAGTCTTCGGGATGGGCTATAATCCTCCGTTTTCCAGGTCGTACCATTATTCTAATTCAGACAATAACGAGCACGAAAAGTATAAGTATGAGAAATTCATGCATATTCGATACGATGACAATTCAAATCATTGGTTTGGCCTATATAGAGGCTACATTGACTATCATACCTTAAAAGACAATCTTTTATGCGATTCATTAGGCTATGAACGTGTTGATGGTCAATCTTCCATTTGGCAAACAGAACACAATATAGATCCCAATGTGATTTACAATGAATACGCCAATGAACAGATAGCAGAATTCACGAGTTATTTAAAAGACATGGCAAGGTTGTGTCACCTTCATAAGGTGCGTCTTATAGTCGTTACACCCCCATGCCATGATTCATACATTGTCAATGTTAGGCAGGAAGGTCTTGACATATTGCATGGGATAATTGAAAATGTTCGTTCAGAGTATCCCGTAGAATATATTGATTATCTGCAAGATGAAGATTATCGGGCAGATTCGATTTATTTTAATTGTTCCCACTTGAATTCCATAGGTGCCGATATGTTTGCTTTGCGTGTGAAAAAGGATTTTGGATTATAATATGCTTTTCAACTCCATCCAGTTTGCGATATTTTTGCCGATAGTGTTTCTGCTCTATTGGTTTGTGTTCGACCGCTTCATCAGCAAGTCGAAGCACCAATTGAGGTTGCAGAACGCTTTCGTTGTGGTGGCCAGCTATGTCTTCTACGGATGGTGGGACTGGCGCTTCCTGCTGCTCATCGCCTTCACCTCGTTCTGCTCATGGGGCAGCGGATTGCTTATCGGAAAGGCTGAATCAAAGAAAAAAGCCAAGACTTGGATGTGGCTGAACATTATCCTTAATTTAGGCATTCTGGCACTCTTCAAGTACTACGACTTCTTCGTCTCCGAGTTTGCCGAACTGTTCCATATCTCCACGGATGGTTTATTATTAAAGGTGATACTCCCTGTAGGCATCTCGTTCTATACTTTCCAAGCACTCTCCTACTCCATTGATGTCTACCGAGACAAGATAGAGCCGACAAAAGACATCATCGCCTTTTTCGCCTTCATCTCATTCTTCCCGCAGTTGGTGGCTGGTCCTATCGAGAGGGCGACGAACCTTCTGCCACAGTTCCTGAAGAAGCGTGAGTTTGATTATGACACTGCTGTTGACGGAATGCGTCAAATTCTCTGGGGTTTGTTCAAGAAGATCGTGATAGCGGACAATTGTGCGGTGTATGTGGATGAAGTGTTTTCCAACTATACAGGACAAAGCGGAAGCACCCTGCTCCTTGCTGCCATCTTCTTCACTTTCCAGATCTACGGTGATTTCTCCGGATACTCGGACATTGCCATAGGTACGGCCAAACTGTTCGGTGTCAAGTTGATGCGCAACTTCAATGTGCCGTATTTCAGCCGTGACATCGCGGAGTTTTGGCGCAGATGGCACATCTCGCTAACGACTTGGTTCCGCGACTACGTCTATATCCCCTTAGGCGGAAGCCGTGTATCAAAAGCCAAGGTCATCAGAAACACGTTCATCATTTTCCTCGTGAGCGGCTTCTGGCATGGTGCCAACTGGACATTCATCGCTTGGGGGGCATATCATGCCATTTTGTTCCTGCCATTGATATTGACAGGTAATAACCGCAAATACACAAATCAAGTAGCCGAAGGAAGATGGTTGCCCACATTCAAAGAATTAGGGCAAATGCTTTTGACATTCTTTTTAGCGGTCATCGGATGGATTATCTTCAGGGCAGAGAGCATCGGACAAGCTTGGGAGTATATCTGCGGAATCTGTAATCGTAGTCTTTTCACCTTGCCCGAAGCAAAAGGTTATACCGTATTGGGCTTGAATATTCTACTGCTAATTGTTGTGGAATGGGTTCAGCGCAATAAGACATTTATGTTGGACTTGTCATCAATCAAAAAAAGTTATTTGAGGTGGGCTATCTACCTTGTTGTGCTGTTTGTCCTTTTTGCATTTGGAGGCCTTGCTACCAATTTCATTTATTTCCAATTCTGAGTTATGCGTAAGTTCGTTGTTAAATGTTTAGGTTTTGGATTGTTGGTTTTGTCTATTGCCATCGCTTTGGACTACATGATTAGCATGGGCCTTCGTCGGACGGATTGTTATAGATACCAGGTATTCAATGACATTTTTAAAGGAAATTTGGAAAACGAGGTGCTCATAATGGGTAATTCAAGAGGTTTTTCGCATTTCAACCCACGGATTATCGACTCCGTTTGTCACGTAAACTCTTATGATTTGGGGTTGGGTGGTTATCCAATCAATGCACAAATTTCTGAATATCAATGCTATAAAGCACACAACGGAACACCGAAGATAATCATTCAGCAGGTTGATTTCATGACGCTGAATATGGAATATGACATCCGACACCAACACGATTCCGAACGGTTTTTCCCAACAGTCTATGACAAGTTCATGCGCAAAGAGCTGAGACAACTTGGCTACGGCTTTTGGGAATTGTATTGCCCGTTGTTTAGGTTCAATGGCTATCAAAAGGTCATCAAAGATGGTCTACTTGAGTTTTTGCATATCAGGCATTATGTTGAAAGACCCGCATATAAAGGCTTTAGCCCTGAGAAAGGCAAATGGAACGGGAAAAATGCTGCTGCAATGGATTCAATATCAAGTATGATGAACGAAGATGCTATAGCCTTGTTCGAAGACTATCTACTTGAATGCAAAAACGACGGAGTATATGTGTTGCTAGTGAATACTCCCGTTTATTCCCAAACAATCAAAAAAGTGAAAAAATTGGATATGGTCAATGACTATTTTGATAGTATTGCCCAAAAATTCGGCTTTAAGTATTTGAACTATACCGAGAATTATCCATTGTGTGATGACACCTTGAATTTTTGCGTTTCGGTGCACATGAATCCTGAAGCGACAGATAGGTTCTCCACCGATTTTGCGAACGATCTCAACTCGCTGGGCTTATTAGCAAACTAAGTTATACTGAAATCCTGTTTTTCTATAGGATTATCAATAAAAATATTTAGGGGAAAGGCATAATATTTCCTTTGCAAACCCCAAATAATTGTTATACCTTTGCATCCGATATCAAAACACGCGTTTTTTAACAATCATTTATTCGAATAAGTTATGCAACCCTCTCACATTGAACACATTGGAATCGCCGTCACAAGCTTGGACGAGTCCATTCCTTTCTTTGAAAAACTGCTTGGTACCAAGTGCTATGCCATTGAAGAAGTCGCCGACCAGAAAGTGAGAACCGCTTTCTTGCGCTGCGGTCAGACCAAAATCGAACTTTTGGAGCCCACCTGCCCCGAGAGCACCATCGCCGCTTTCATCGAGAAGAACAACGGCAAGGGCGGCATGCACCACATCGCTTTCGCCGTCGAGAACCTTGAAGGCCATCTCGAAGAAGCCAAAGAAGCTGGCATCCGTCTCATCGACCAGGCCCCGCGTGACGGTGCCGAAGGCCTGAGCATCGCCTTCCTGCATCCGAAATCGACCTTCGGTGTGCTGACCGAACTCTGCGAGAACAAGAATAAGTAAGACGGCGGGACTGCGAGAATACGGGGCTGCGAGACACAAATCCTCGAAGTCCCGAGGTCTCGAGGTCTCGAAGTCAATATATATTGCATCAATTAAAACAATCTCAATATGTTAATAGAACAGAAAATCCAGGAATTGTTGGAGAAGCGCGGTGAGGCCCGTCTCGGTGGCGGCCAGAAGCGCATCGACTCCCAACATGCAAAGGGCAAAATGACTGCCCGCGAACGCATCGCCATCCTGCTCGACGAAGGCAGCTTCGAAGAGACTGACATGTTCGTGACCCATCGTACCGTCGATTTCGGTCTCGACAAGCAACAGTACCTCGGCGACGGCGTCGTCACTGGTCACGGTACCATCGACGGCCGCGTCGTCTACGTCTACGCTCAGGACTTCACCGTGTTTGGCGGCGCCTTGAGTGAGACCATGTCGCTGAAGATTTGCAAGGTGATGGACCAAGCCATGAAGGTTGGCGCTCCCGTCATCGGCATCTGCGACTCGGGCGGTGCTCGTATCCAGGAAGGCTCACGTTCCCTCGCCGGTTACGCTGAGATCTTCCAGCGCAACATCAACGCTTCGGGTGTCATCCCGCAGATTTCGGCTATCTTCGGTCCCTGCGCCGGTGGTGCCGTGTATTCTCCCGCCCTGACCGACTTCATCATCATGACCAATGTGGGTAGCTACATGTTCCTCACCGGCCCGAAAGTCGTGAAGACCGTTATCGGTGAAGATGTTTCGACCGACGACCTCGGCGGTGCCCGCATCCACAGCCAGAAGTCGGGCGTGGCCCACTTCGCTGCCGAGACCGAGGAGGAAGGTCTTGCCATCATCCGCAGACTCATCTCCTTCATCCCGCAGAACAACATGGAGAACGCTCCGCTCGTGGAGTGCAACGACCCCATCGACCGTATGGAGGATGCCCTCAACCAGATCATCCCCGACAACCCGAACAAGCCTTACAACGTTGGTGACATCATCACCGCCATCGTCGACAACGGCGACTTCCTTGAGATCCATAAGAACTACGCCAAGAACATCATCGTCGGCTTTGCCCGCTTCGATGGCATGTCGGTCGGTATCGTGGCCAACAACCCGGCCTTCTTCGCAGGTGTGTTGGACTGCGACGCTTCGCGCAAGGGCGCTCGTTTCGTCCGTTTCTGCGATGCCTTCAACATCCCGATCGTGACCTTGGTCGACGTCCCTGGCTTCCTGCCTGGCACGGGTCAAGAGTACAACGGCATCATCGTCCACGGCGCCAAGCTGCTCTATGCTTACGGCGAATCCACCGTGCCGAAGGTGACCGTCACCCTCCGCAAGTCCTACGGTGGTTCTCACCTCGTGATGGGCTGCAAGCAGCTGCGTAACGACGTCAACTACGCTTGGCCGACCGCCGAGATCGCCGTCATGGGTGCCAGCGGTGCTGTTGAGGTGCTCGATGGCAAGAAGATTGCCGAGATCGAGAACCCCGAAGAGCGTGCCGAGTTCGTTGCCAAGAAGGTGGATGAATACACTAAGAAGTTCGCCAACCCGTACGAGGCTGCCAAGTTCGGTTACATCGACGATGTGATCGAGCCGCGCAACACCCGTTTCCGTGTCATCCGTGCCCTGCGCACCCTTGAGACGAAGCGCCTCGCCAACCCCGAGAAGAAACATTCGAACATCCCGCTGTAACCGTAAATCCTTGAAACGATGAACCTGTTACAAATATCATTACTGTTGGCTCACGAAGATTGGGTCTACACCAAAGGCTGGATTGTTACCGTCGCTGGTTTCCTCATTGTTATCATCGCCCTCTTCATCCTTTCGACCATTTTCCGTGGCGTGGCTGCCTATTTCAAGAAGCAGGATGCCAAGAAGAACGAGGTGAAAGAGATTAAGCCTATGACGGTGAAGCCTACAGTCAAAGTGGCTGAAGGCGAGATTCCCGCCGAGGTGCAAGCCGCCATCGGTATGGCCCTCTACCTCTCGACCAACCTTCACGATGAAGAGAGCAACGTGATCACCATCGAAAGAAGGGTGACGTCTTGGAACGACAAAAATTACGGAGTTAGACACTGGAAACGTTAAATCGAACAATCATGAAAAAATTCAAATTCACCATTAGTGGAAAACCATACGAAGTAGAAGTCCAGAACATTGAAGGCAACATTGCCACCGTCAATGTGAATGGCACTGATTATCAAGTGGAGATGGAAGAGCAAGCCGCTCCGGTGGTCGCTCCCGTGGCCCGTCCTGCCGCCAAGCCCGCCGCCAGTGCTCCTACCCAGAGCGCTGCCCCGAGACCCGCCGCTGCCACAGGTGGCGCCGGCTACAAGATGGCCGCTCCGCTTCCCGGAACCATCATGCAGATCTTCGTCAAGCAGGGCGACGCCGTGAAGAAGGGTGACAAGCTGCTCATGTACGAAGCCATGAAGATGGAAAACAACCTGCTGGCCGAGGCTGACGGTACCATCACCGCCATCAACTGCCGTCAGGGCGACAATGTGCTGCAAGGTGATACTTTAATCGTAATCGGATAAGACCATGTTAGGAAAGAAAAGTATTTACAGAAAACCTGCGGTCATTCTCGGCTCGTTGGTGCTCTTGATGCTGCTGAACCTCGTGGTCGTCAACAACCCGATGTTCGCCACCAGGATTGCCGACTTGGGCAAGAAGACCGAACAAGTCAGCGCAATGACTCCTGAGGAAAGCAACGCCCAATTGGCCGAGATGGCTGACGCGATTGTCGCGGAACAGCAAAAGTCGGCCGAAATGGGTCAGCAAATCGAAAACCTCAACCAACGCGTGAGCACGTTGGAAAACCAGTCAAAGAAAACCCATGTGGCTGCAAAAGAAGAAGTCAAGGAAATGTCGACGAAAGACCGTCTAAGTGAAGGCCTACGCAACTTCTGGCTGCTCACGGGCTTCCGCAACTGCAAGCTCGGCAACATCATCATGATTTTGGTGGGCATCCTCTTTATCTTCCTAGCCATACGTTTCGAGTTCGAGCCTATGCTGCTCATCCCTATTGGCACAGGTATCATTTGCGGTAACATCCCGTTCTTCCAAGGCTATGGCATTAACTTTGCCGATGCCATGGCCAACCTGCAAGGTATGGTAGATGCCGGAACGCTCGACTTTGATTTGGACACGGCAAAAGCACTGTTGGTGGCCGTCTTCGGAGACAACCCAGGCGACAAACACATGGTGCTGAGCGAAGCCATCAAGTCGGTCGAGCACTTAAATATGGCTGACTACGGCTTGGTTAACAACGATATTGAAGGCGTGAAAGGTTTCATGACCAGTGTGTTCCAAAGCGGTGAGTTGAACCTCCAAACGGGTCTCTACCAGAAAGGCAGTGTGTTGAACTATCTGTACTTTGGTGTGACTTCAGGTGTGTATCCGCCTTTGATTTTCTTGGGCATCGGCGCCATGACTGACTTCTCGTCGCTCATCGCCAACCCGAAACTGATGATTCTCGGTGCTGCAGCCCAACTCGGTGTGTTCATCACCTTCATCGGTGCCTTATATCTTGGCTTTAACCTGCGTGAGGCTGGCGCTATCGGTATCATCGGCGGCGCCGACGGTCCTACTGCCATCTTCCTGTCCTCACGTCTGGCCAACGGCATGAACGGGACGCGCAACCTCATCGGCCCCATCGCCATCGCGGCTTATTCCTACATGGCTCTGGTGCCTGTGATCCAGCCGCCCATCATCCGTCTGCTGACCTCCAAGGAAGAACGCCTCATCAAGATGGGTGCTCCTCGTATGGTCAACAAGACCGAAAAGATCATGTTCCCCATCGTCGGCCTTATCCTGACCACCTTCATCAGCCCCACGGCTCTGCCGCTGTTGGGCATGCTGTTCTTCGGTAACATCATCAAGGAGTCGGGCGTGGTGAAGCGTCTGCAGAACACCGCCTCCAACCCGTTGATTGACATCGTGACCATCATCCTGGGTCTCACCGTGGGTGCCTCCACGCAGGCCTCTGTGTTCCTGACTTCAAGCTCCATCAAGATCTTCGCCTTGGGTGCTGCCTCGTTCTGTGTGGCCACCGCCGGCGGTCTGCTGGGTGCCAAGTTCATGAACCTCTTCCTGAAGGAGAAGATCAACCCGATGATCGGTGCCGCTGGTGTGTCGGCCGTGCCCGACAGCGCCCGCGTCGTCGAAGTGGAAGGTCAGAAGTACGACCCGTCGAACCACCTGCTCATGCACGCCATGGCCCCGAATGTCTCCGGCGTTATTGGCTCGGCAGTCGCAGCTGGTGTGATGATGTCGTTCCTGATGATGTAATCCACACATTAAATAATGAAAAAAAATCCGCTCCGATGTTTTCGGGGCGGATTTTTAAGTGTGTCTTTGACAAGCTTATTGGAAATCCTTAAACAGTTTGGTCAACTGCTCTGTTAGGCTCTTACGGTCGAGCGGGTTGTATTCGTAGCGTCTGGGACGTTTACCGTACCAAACCGTCTCGCCTGTCTGGCTGTCGAAGATTAGTGCGAACACGCCATTGACGTAGGCTTCAGTCTCTTTCGAAAAGCTGATGCTGTTGTTGAGGATAAAATCTGCTATCTTCATGCCAATCTCAACGCCCTCTTCCAAAGCCAACTGTTTCGCATTCTTGGAATAACCCACATCGGTGATTAGCAGACCGTAACGGCAACCACTCTCGCGGACTGCGTTGCGGATTTCATCAGGGACGATCAGATACTGGGCACTGCTTGCCGAAAGATCAACCAGATTGTACATCCAAGAACCCAACTTGGAATCCTTGTTTGCAGCGTCAAAATCTACGGTCACGGTCTTATTGACCGGCATCCCGAGCGAGTTTACGATGTCGGTGACGAGCAATTGATTGAAACGGGAGGCATCTGGAAGATAGTCGGTGGTAAAGTCTGCCACCGCATCAGTGATATAGGAATACGGTTCAACCAATGCAATCGGGTGGATGTCATTTGCCTTTTGGCTGAAGAACTTTGAAGTGCTGCATGATGGGAAGAGCAAAACAACGCCAACAAAGCACATAAGTGAAATAGCTAGTTTTTTCATTTTGAAAATGTTTAAGTTAATAATTGGTTTGTTTAATTAGACTATGTGGTTTAAATACTCAGCAAAAATAAACATTTTTTGTTCGTCATAAAAAAAACACTATTTTTGTGCTGCTTCTAAGGTAAAAAAGAACAAAATCTAACAGGCAATTTGAATAATGAAATGTAACACTACAATGAAAAGAGTTTTTTTAGTTATCGTAATGGGAGCCATACTCTCGCTGAACGCCAAGGCACAAAGTGATTTCACCTTCAACACCCGTGCTTGGTCAACCAACTATTTTACCACCATTCTCTATGACGTCGCACATGATGTTATAGGGAATTTCATCATTTCCGATCCAGCCGATGCCCTAACCTACGATCGCATCGTCCCCACTGGCGAACTCGTATTCCCCATCGGCATTGAGAAGGCAGGATTCGAGTCCAACGACATCTTTGGCCCTTACCATCGAGCCTTCAAAAACCCCTTCACCAAACCTGGTGACTTCGGTGTCGGACTCGATGCCTCATGGAGACCCAGTTTCCTCGGCTTATATGCAGGAGCTTACTTCAAGAGTCAGGAGATCTGCTTCAAAGCCAATGACGACAACCTGCGCAGTTTCTACTTCCAGCCCCAGGTCGGCATCATCCTCGGCAAAAAAAATTCCGTGGAGGCTGGCGTTTATTATGATATGGTGGTTGGAGCTGGCGGCAGATATCCTGATGTCGAGAAAGCCATGTTCAGCAACGGCCTCGGACTAGACTTTGCCTTCTCACACAGCACCAAGAAAAACCGCGAGAGCCAAATCTCCTTCATGCTGCCCTTGCACAACTTCCTCAACGAAGACTATGCTGGCTTCAACGGCATGAAACGCCGCGTAGGCTACATCATGCTCACAGAGCGCATTGGATTCTAATATCAAAAAACATTTATGGGATAACAGAATTGCTTTGTGAAAACAAAACGACGGATTTCAAACATGAATAAGCCCGAAAACAACATTTTGCGACGCTATTTCACTACTTCTGTATTTCTTCTGGTGGCTTCCTTGCTTTTCGCTAGCCCAACCAATACCGAAAAGCGAAAGTTATTCAGAAAAGTCGTCTTTCCCGTCATCGAAACACCTGCCGTTTTCACTGGCTCCATCGACGACAAGGATTACCTTATCTTCATCGAGCATAGCGACAGTTTACATGTCAGGGGACATTATATGTCGTTGGAAGAAACCATGACAGACACACTGCCGTTTCGATTGGAAGCCCGAGGCCGCAACGCTCGACTATATTATAACGGGGAAAGGGAGACATTTCGTCCGCGTGTCAAAACAATGGACAAGTGGCAAGCTGACGGCTATGCGCGACTAAGCGTGCTGAAGACTGCCTTTTTCCATTTTCAAATACATGAGGTTCCCGCTTTTCAGGATTTTGAAAACAATCGCTATCAGGACACCTTGTTTGCGGTAGAAGAAATCAGCGACATCCGTTACTCCCATGTCCCGGGCTTTTGGTCGGAATTGGGCGATGAAACCGATGTCACCGACAAAGTTTTCCGAATGGCGGATGCCATAAACGAAATCCCGCTAGACCTCCATCTTGACATTTTCCAACCACAAAACGACACTTTGGCCAAACACCCCTTAGTCATGTTGGTTCACGGCGGCGCGTTTTATTTCGGATCGAAAGACGATGCGTCGATTACCAGCTGGTGCCGTCACCTCGCTTCGCAGGGTTATGTGACGGCATCCATCGACTATCGGATTGGCTTCCTCCCCACCATGACCAGCATTGGTCGGGCAGGCTACCGTGCGGTACAGGATGCCCATGCCGCCATGCGCTTTTTAGTTTCTCATCAGGAGGAATACAGCATCGACACTTCTATGATTTTCGTGGGCGGTGCCAGTGCTGGAGCCATCACTGTGCTCAATCTCGCCTTCATGACCAACGAGACCCGTCCGGTATATACCCGCAGCGACCTCCTTCGGCCTGATCTCGGAGACATCGACACCTGTGGCAACGCCATAAAGGCCAATTTCCGCATCAGGGGCATTATTGACATGTGGGGAGCCATGCCCGATACCGCCTTGCTCCATGGACGCAACATTCCGATTCTGGCATTCCATGGCGATGCCGACAACATCGTTCCATACGACTACAACTATCCTTTCGGCATATCCGGTCCTCTGAAGACAAGGTTGGTCGAACCGATGTTCGGCTCATCGTGCATTGTCGATCGCGCCATTAAACTGGGCCATCAAGCCCATCTGGTCACTTTTGGCGGCTACAAGCACTCGCCTCACGTGAATCCCGAAACTAAAGCCTTCAACGACAATTTCTTCGTCATTCAAGATATGATGTCTGACTTCTTCTACGACATTGTTGTTCCCCAAAAGCTTGAAATCGTTGGAGAAAACGACCATTATTATGTGAGGCCATACCCTTTGGAGACCAGCTGGCAAGTCGAAGGCGGAGTCATCCTCTCTTCCGAAAACAATACTGCGGAAGTTGCTTGGATTCAAAATGCACCCCAACATAGTATCACTGCATCGGTTTTGTTGCCGTACGGTGTTGGCCTTACCGAAACAATGGTCACACAATGAAGGACTAATAATTAAACATAACAATAATTAAATCAATCAATTCAAATCAATTTAAATCAATTTAATCATGAAAAAAGTAGCATTATTTGTGGTGCTGTTCTCGATGATGACCATCAGCGCCAAAGCACAGTGGTTCGATTTCTCACAAAACATGAAACGCGGAGTCGTAGGTTTCCACACCGGTCTTGTGGGTTATCATGAAATCAACGGTATTACCGACATGAGTCTTTCTGATTTGGGCGTTGGCATGAGTCTTGCCGTTTGCGGCGTTTATGCCGATTTCGTCTATGTCACCCCCGATCATATGTATGACAGCCACATCGTATTTGAAAACTGGGATGACCATGATGCCTTTGTTATCAATGTCGGTTACCAGATCCCCATCTACCAGAACTACGTGTTCATCACTCCCCTCATCGGTTGGAGCCGTGTTTCCACTGGTATCACAGAAGGCAACAACATCAGCGTAGATCCCGAGGCCCGTTCCATTTTCCACAAATACCATTCGACATGGCATCGCAACGACTTCAACTATGGTGGTATGCTTACCGTGGCTCCCTGCAAGTACTTTGAAATCAATGCAACGTGTACCGCCCATGCAGCCTATGCCGGCCTTGCCTTCAATCTCGCTGAATTGCAGTAATCCAAACTTATATACCCTAACACAACAATAAAAATGAAAGCCAAAATACTTCAAAATAAAGTATGGCTCTTACTGGTCTTGATGTTCATAGGCAGTAGTGCTTTTGCACAAACGTCAATCAACCTCTATATTGGCATAGGTACAGGCTCTATTGACAACTATGACCTCGGCACCGTTCCTTATCATATCAAAGGTAACACGGGCATTCAGGACTGGGGCGCCAACATAGCTTGGAGACGTTGCCAAATCCAATTGGACGGACGTTACTTCAATAGCAAACTGAAAACGCTCTCCGGCACCAACCAAGCAGTCGACCTCAATTTGGAATTCCTCTATCGCTACCACGATACGGAGAACAACCGTTTCCATTTTTATACTGGTGCAGCCTTGGAAGGCTATGGTGAGATTAAGTCAGTCCCTGCCTTGCAGAACGCTTCATTTTGCCTCAACACCTTCGGCAACTTGTGCGATGTGAATATGGTGCAGTGGGACTTTGCCTTCAACAGCGCCAAGACCCATCATTGGCTGACCGCCTACGGCAAACTAACCCTGCCCATTGTCGGCATGGTTAGCCGCCCAGGCTTCTCCTATGCCTACGATACTCAAGGTATAGGTGTTTTTTCAAAATTATTTGCTGGTCATGAGAGTTTCGCCAAGTTCTTCCCTGGCTGCAGCACGGATTTAGGCCTTTGGCTCAACCTGAAGAACAACAACCGCATCGGCCTCAACTACCGATGGGATTATCTCAGCACAGGCAAGAAAGGCATCTGGCGTTACGACAATGCCTATCATTCGGTCAACCTTTCCTTTATGTTTAACATCAAATGACTGTAGCCATGAAAAACATCCGTACCATACTATTCTGCCTCTTGGCTATTACTTCTGTCTCATGCCAGCGTGCTTTCACTGAAGCCGATGAGCCTGATAACCCAGTCAATGTGTTCGATTACCTTTGGAACAAAGTGGATCAGCAATATGCCTTCTTCGACGTGAAGGATGTGGACTGGAACGCGGTGTATGAAGAATACCGCCCCAAGGTCTACGACGATATGACTGACGACAGCCTGTTCCGCATTTGCGCCGCCATACTCAACACTTTGCAAGACGGCCACACTAATCTGATTGCCCCCTTCGACATCTCTCTACCCGACTCATTGTCATACCAAATGACTACCGAAAGCCAATTCGACGACGAACTGGTTCTGCTGAACTATCTGACATTGAATGGTCACATTACCGGCAGCTTCAGACACAACGCCATTCGTAACGGAGAGGTGGCCTACATCCGCTACCCTTCTTTCAGCAGCACAATCAGCACGGCGGACATGCTGTACATCGTTGACCGCTATAAGGACTGCAAAGGCATGATTTTCGACATGCGTCAGAATGGTGGCGGCACTGATTCCAACATCGATATGCTGCTCAGCATCTTCGACAACCACGGCCAAGTAATCCAATACAACCAGATGAAAGCCGGACCAAAACACGATGATTTCAGCGAACTTCGTCCCGTGCATGCTGCCGACAGCAGCCTACTGGGCAAGGATTTCTACGCCAAGCCTGTAGCGGTGCTTATCGACCGCGGATCATTCAGCGCGACTTCGTATTTCGCCATTGCTTCCATGGCTTACGACAACATCAAACTCTTCGGCGACTACACTGGTGGCGGCTTGGGTATGCCCAACGGTGGTGCCTTACCCAACGGCTGGACTTACCGCTTCAGCGTCTCACGCACCCTTACTAAAGACGGCGAACATCCCGAATATGAGAACGGTGTTCCGCCCGACGTGCACGTGTTACTCGACCCCGCTCTTACCGCACAAGGCATCGATAACATCATCGAAACCGCGGCGGACTGGATTATGGAGTAATTGTAATACACCTTAATACGCAAAAAGGCTGCTCTTTCGAAAAGGAGCAGCCTTTATTGTGTTTTCACAGACTGAATCAAGCGTTGTACTGAGCGATGATGCCCTTGTCGACAAGGATACGGCCGCAATACTCACAAACGATGATCTTCTTGTGTGTGCAGATGTCCAACTGGTGTTGGGGAGGAATGCGGTTGAAGCAGCCACCACAAGCTTCATCGAAGATGCCCACCACGGCAAGACCGTTACGGGCATTCTTACGGATGCGCTTGTAGGCCACCAATAAGCGGTCTTCCACCAACTTCTCGCAGTCGGCAGAACGCTGCAGCAATTGCTCCTCTTCCTTCTCGGTGCCTTCCACCAACGAATGCAGCTCGTCTTTCTTTTCTTTCAGCGAGGCCTTCAGTTCGGTGAGACGCAATTGGGCATCAGCCACCTTGGTAGCCACATCGTTATCCTTAGCTGTAATTTCCTTAATACGTTTCTCAGATAACTGATTGTCCAACTGTTGATATTCAATCTCCTTCGTCAAGGAATCGTACTCGCGGTTGTTGCGCACGTTGTTCTGCTGATCCTCATATTTCTTGATCAAAGCCTCAGTCTCCTTAATCTTGATCTTAAAATCAGTGATGTCCTTTTGGTGCTTCTTGCTTTCTTCCTTGAAGTTGGCGATACGCGTTTCCAAACCAGCGATTTCATCCTCAATATCCTGAATCTCCAAGGGCAGGTTGCCACGATAGGCTCTGATTTCATCAATCTTGGAATCAACCTGCTGAAGGGTGTAAAGTGCCACCAACTTCTGCTCGACGCTCACTTCCACAGGGTCTTGAACGGTCTTTGCTTCTTCCTTGACGACAGGAGTTTCTTCTTTCGGAGCATCAGTTTCCTCTTGTACTTCAACTTCAGCCTCAGCTTTAGTCGCCTTCTTTATTGTCTTTTTGGTTGCCTTTTCCTCAACAAGCTCCTCCTCGACCTCAGCCTCAGCCTTGGTGGATTTCTTTGTTGCCTTCTTGGTTTCTTTAACTTCTTTTACCTCAGCGACTTCCGTCACCTCAGCAGCTTCTTTGTTTTCTTTATTAGCCATATTGTGAATACTTATTTTTTTACAAAATAATAAACCGCATTCGTCCTTGTTTCAGCGATTTCGGCTGCAAAGGTAGGAAATTTTTTCCGAATGAGTTCACATAATAATACTTTCGTGAATTGTTCCGTCTCGAAATGTCCGCCATCAACCAGCAATATATTGCCTTCTGGAACAAAGAAATCGTGGTATTTGATGTCGGCAGTGAGGTAAGCGTCAGCTTTTTGTCGTAAGGCATCGGGCATGAAAGGCGTTCCAGAGCCACCACAAAGCGCCACTTTCTGTATTTTGCGCCCCGTCAACTCGGAATGGCGCAAGCAGGGTGATCCGATTGTATCAGCCACAAGACCAAGGAAATCAACTTCTTCCATCGGTTTTTCAAACTCGCCCATCATCCCAGCGCCGCAAAGCTCAGGCTCAATGTCTGAAGGCTGCAAGAGATGCAGGTTTTTCAAGCCAAGTCTTTCCGCCAAAACGCGACTCACACCCAAATAACTATTATCCAAGTTGGTGTGCATCGAAACCATGGCGATGTCGTGCTTAACAGCCTTCATCACAGCGCGTTCGATATAAGTCTCAGGTGTAAGGTGTTTCAAGCCTCGGAAAATCAGCGGATGGTGGCTGATGACGAGGTCGCAGTTTTTGGCTATAGCTTCCTCAACTACCTCTTCGGTGATGTCCAAGCAAATCAAGGCTTTATGGGTTTCTGCGTTGAGGTCACCCACCTGCAGACCAGCGTTGTCATAACTCTCCTGCCATTGCAGCGGTGCCACTTCAGTGATGCAGTTCAAAATGTCTTTTACCAGCATATTTTCAAAATTTGGCTCAAAATTAGCGAATTTTGTCTAATTTTGACCCCTATAATGAGAATTTTACTGCTGCCCATATCGCTTTTGTATCATATTGTGTTGACAATCAGACACAAACTATATGATTGGCACATCTTGAGAACCACAAGATTCGAAAAGCCAGTGATTTGCGTGGGCAACCTCAACCTTGGCGGTACGGGAAAAACACCACATACGGAATACCTTGTCAACTTGTTGAAAGACAGCTGCCGTGTGGCTACTTTGAGCCGAGGTTATGGCAGAAAGACAAGAGGTTTTAAATTGGCCGAAAGTACAAGCACTTACGAAGACTTGGGCGACGAACCCCTGCAATATTTCAGAAAGTTTCCAGAGATTCAAGTTGCAGTGGATGAAGACCGCGTGGATGGAGTTTGGAAGTTGCTCAAAAGCAAAAACGCACCCGAAGTCATCCTTTTGGACGACGCCTTCCAGCATAGAAGCATCAAAGCAGGACTGAACATCTTGTTGACTGAATATCAGCATCTCTATTGCGATGATTTCCTCATTCCTGCTGGCACACTACGTGATGTGAAGTCAGCCGCCAAACGGGCTCATATCATCGTGGTCAGCAAATCGCCGAGAGACCTAAACGAAGCTGCCCAAACCGTCATCAAGGGTAAATTGAAGCCCCAAGAACACCAAAAAGTGTTTTTCTCCTATTTGGAATATGCGCCTTTGCAGCCTTTGAATGAAGCAGCAAAAGCAATCTCCATTGTTGATGCGGATTCAGTTTTGGCTTTCTGCGGCATCGCCAACCCAAGACCTTTTATTGAGGAACTGAAAAAACAATATAAAACTGTTGATTTCCTGCAATTTGCAGACCATCATGCCTATTTGGATGATGACGTTAAGGCCGTCCTGAAACGCTTTGAAAGTCTTGGTGACAAGAAGAAAATCATCGTCACCACCGAAAAAGATGCAGCCCGATTGACAAATTCTCCTTATCTTTGTCAGTTTGAACGCGCTCCGCTATACGTTTTGCCTGTCAGCGTGCGTTTCCATGAAGAAGAAAAGTTTAACGAAACCATATTGAATTATGTACGACAGAATTCTCACCACTGTTGAGTTTATCAACAAGAAAACCAATAACTTCCATCCCGAAGTCGGCGTTGTGTTAGGCTCCGGCTTAGGCGGTTTGGCCAACGGCATCACCGTGGAATATGCCATCCCTTATTCGGATATTCCGAGTTTCCCTGTCTCTACGGTGAAAGGTCATCAAGGACAACTACTGTTTGGCACCATTGCCGGACGACGTGTTGTTGCCATGCAAGGCCGTTTTCATTATTACGAAGGCTATCCGATGAGTGAAGTTGTCTTCCCCATTCGCATGATGATGCAACTGGGTATCCAGTTCCTCATCCTTAGCAATGCTGCTGGCGGACTCAACCCGACTTTCCATGTGGGTGATATCATGATCATCAACGACCATATCCATGCCATGCCTAACCCCTTGATTGGTTCGCATGACGACCGTTTCGGTGAGCGTTTCCCCGACATGAGCGAGCCCTATGATAAACGTCTCATCAAGTTGGCTGACGAGATTGCGATGGAAAAAGGCATTTGGGTACAGCACGGCGTGTATTGCTCCACCACCGGCCCGACCTACGAAACTCCTGCCGAGTGCCGTTACTTCCGCATCATCGGTGCCGACACCATTGGCATGTCGACTACACCCGAGGTCATCGTGGCAAGACAAGGTAATCTGCCCGTCTTCGGTCTATCCATCGTTTCCGACATGGGCAACATCTTTGGCGTAGATCACACCATCACCATCACGCACGAGGAAGTCATCAAGGCCGTGAACGCCGTCGAGCCCAAGCTCATCACACTCATCACGGAACTCATCCGCCGCAGTGCCGAAATTAAGTTCTGATGGCCGTCTACTTTGTCACCGATTTTCATTTAGGCATCCCTTCGCTTGAGGACAGCCAAGAGCGTGAGCGCAAGTTGCTGCGTTTCTTCGACAAGATTCGTCCTGACTGCGAGGAACTCTACCTGATGGGTGACTTGTTCGACTTTTGGTTCGAATATAAGACCGTGATTCCCAGAGGCTTCGTTAGACTGCAAGGCAAGTTGGCCGAGTTCACTGACGCAGGCATCCCTGTCCACATGTTCATCGGCAACCACGACCTTTGGAGTTTTGGCTACTTGCACGACGAACTTGGTCTTGAGATGCACCGAGAACCCGTCGTCAAGACCATCAAAGGCAAAAAGTTCTTCCTCGTCCACGGCGATGGCAGAGGACCTGGTGACAAAGGCTACAAATTCTTGAAAAAAGTGTTCGAATGCAAGTTCAACCAATGGCTGTTCAAGTGGTTGCATCCCGACTTGGGCATTGGCCTTGCCTTGAAATGGTCGCACAACCACCGCCTAAAGAAACTCAAAAACGAAGTTGAGCGCGGCTATTACGACGACATCCCCAACACCCGCCTCTACCAATACGCACAAGAGCAAGCCGCCCTTGACCCAAGTATCGACTTTTTCATCTTCGGCCACCAACACAAGCCCATGCAGTACAAGACTGGCGACCATGCCTTGACCACCGTCGTGGGCAACTGGATTTATGACTTTACTTATGCGGTGTTTGATGGGAAGAACATTGAGTTGAAATACTTTGAAAAACAAAACAATAATTAAAAACATCAACTATGCAAATCACCAACAACTACATTGAAGCCAACAAGGAGCGTTTCCTTGAGGAACTGTTTGGCTTGATCAGAATCCCTTCCATCAGTTCGGAATCGGCGCACAAGCCAGATATGATTCGCTGTGCCGAATATTGGCGCGACGCCATCCTGGCCGCCGGTGCCGACAAAGCAGAGGTGATGCCCACCGAGGGCAACCCCATCGTCTACGGCGAGAAAATCATCGACCCGAAACTGCCTACTGTCTTGGTTTACGGCCACTATGACGTAATGCCCGTCGACCCTATCGACCTGTGGCACACCGACCCGTTTGAACCCGTCATCAAGGATGGCAAGATCTGGGCTCGCGGCGCCGACGATGACAAAGGCCAGTCGTTCATGCACGCCAAGGCCTTCGAGACCATGGTAAAGACCAACACCCTCCCCTGCAACGTGAAGTTCATGCTCGAAGGTGAAGAGGAAATCGGCTCGGGCAGCCTCTCGAAGTGGGTAGTGGAGTACAAAGACCTGGTCAAGGCCGATGTCATCCTCGTGTCCGACACCTCTATGATTGGCACCGACGTGCCGAGCATTACTACGGGCTTGAGAGGCCTCGCCTACTGGGAAATTGAAGTCACTGGTCCCAACGCCGACCTGCACTCCGGCCTCTTCGGTGGCAGCGTAGCCAACCCGCTCAACACCCTCTGCGAGATGATTGCCAAGTGCATGGACGAAAACAACCACATCACCATCCCGCATTTCTACGACGACGTGGTGGAATGCTCCGCCCGTGAGCGCGAACTGCTCAACATGGCACCTTACAATGAAGAAAACTACAAGAACAGCGTCGGCGTGAAGGCTTTGCGCGGCGAGGAAGGCTACACTAAAATCGAGCGTGTCGGCGTGCGCCCCACTTTCGACCTCTGCGGCATGTGGGGTGGCTACACGGGCGAAGGCTCCAAGACCGTGCTGCCTTCGAAGGCATACGCAAAATTGTCTTGCCGTCTGGTGCCTAACCAAGACCACGAGAAGATTGCCGTGTTGGTGAAGGATTATCTGGAGAAGAACGCTCCCGAATATGTCACGGTAAAAGTAACGCCGTTGCATGGCGGACAAGCCTACGGTTGCCCCATCGACCTGCCGGCCTACAAAGCTGCAGAAGCCGCTTACATGGACACCTACGGCAAGCAGCCTATTCCTATGCGTTCGGGCGGCTCCATCCCGATTATCGCAAGATTTGAGGAAGTCTTGGGCATCAAGTCCATCCTCATGGGCTTCGGCCTTGGCGAAGATGCCATCCACTCGCCCAACGAGAACTACCGCCTCGACCACTTCTATAAGGGTATCGAGACCATCATCGCTTTCTACCAGCACTTTGCCAAAGACGGCGAAATTGCTTAAATACTAAAAGATAACTTTATTTGGAGGAAGGGCAATTCGTCCTTCCTCTATTTTTTGACCAAATCCAACCCGATTTGAAAAAAATGACTACTTTTGCAAAAGCAATCCATAAAAAATGGAAGAGAGAATTATCAACGACATCAAACAATTGCTCCTAATGAACTTACCTTCTGGAGGATATGCATTGTTGTATGGTTCAAGGGCAAGAGGCGATGCACATTCGGGTTCTGATTGGGACATCCTTATTATACTTGACAAAGAGAAGCTTTTGCCCGAAGATTACGATACCATTTCCTATCCTTTGAGAGAACTCGGTTGGGAACTAGGCGAATACATCAACCCTGTGATGTACACCGCCAAGGAATGGGAAAGCAGCAAGTTCACACCATTTTATCATAATGTCATTGACGACGCAATACGATTGGCATGAAACTGACTGACGAAGAAAGGCAGATTGTAGTAGGCCTACAAATGGAAAAGACACACCGTTTTCTTGAACAAGCGGACGAAATGTGTAGACAAAAATATTGGGACATTGCTTCCAATCGATACTATTACGCTTGTTACCATGCGGTTCAAGCATTACTCATCAAAAACGAATTGGTTGCACACACACATGATGGTCTATTAACCCAGTTCGGGCTTCATTTCGTAAAGACTGGAAAAGTGGAATCAAGGCTCGGTGCTTTTCTTTCTCGAATGGAGCAACTTCGAGAAAAGGGAGATTACAATTGTTTCTATTCCATTACAGAAGAAGAAATTGAAACGATAACAGAACCAACAAAAGAATTGATTCGACGGATTGAGGAACTTTTGACTGAGTAGATTCTGTTGCACAAAGGCAATAAAAGGAAGAGTCGGTTGGCTCTTCCTTTTTCGTATCATCATTCCTTGATGATTTGCTTGTACTTCAGCTTGGTCACCGCGCCAAACTTGCCCAATTCCTTCTTGTCGATCTTCTTCTCGTTGCCCGACATCATGATGACCACGGGGCGGCCTTTGATCATACGGTTATAGAAGCTCTGCACATCGTCAAAGCTAGCTTTGCGGATGATTTCCGTGGCCTCGCCGCGCGGATCGTGGTCATAGCCTTTCTTCATCCAATTCTGAACCGTCCCAGGCAAGGAGCGGAAATTGACATAATCACTTGAGCGTGACTTCAGCAAGGCCTCTTTCGAAGCATTGAACTTCTCCATTCGTACAGGCATGTTGACAATCAAACCCTTAAAAGCATTCATGCCGTCCAAGGTCTTGTCGGACTGAGTTCCCAAGAAACCAAAGAGATTGCCCGGTTTGCGCTCCAAATAGTCATAGCGATAATTGGCGTAGGCCGTATAACCCAACGAACGAAACTCCCTAATTTCTTGGAAGACGATGGAGTACATGTCCGTTCCGAAATATTTACTGAACAAGCTAGACATAGCCTCGTCCTTGGCATTCAGCTTCTCGCCTGACACATAGAAATAGATGTTGCTCTGACGGAATTTCTTGTTAGAGGCAATAAACACCTGTGGCTCAGCATATTTCTTCTCCACACGAATCTTTTCTTGACCCTTGAGGGTTACTGAATGGACGAGTTGGTTCTCTTTCAGCATACTCACAACCAATTCCGGCTGGGTATTGCCGCTATACAGCACATAACCATCGTATTTCAAGGCTTCTGCCACTTCGGCCAGCAGTGACTCACCGCTCTTCTTTCTCCATTCCTTCAAGGAAGAATGGTTCAGGAATGAGGATTGGTCGCCATAAAGCGCATACTCGCGCACGGCTTGCGCCCATGTGGAGGCATCTTCGCGTTGGGTGCTAAGGTCAGTCTTCATGCCATCCACCATAGTCTCGATATACTTCTCCTCGTTGGAAGGGTTCTGCAACTTACGGCTGCACAAAGCCATGATTTCGTTGAGGTCTTTCTCGAAGCCTGTCAAATGAACAGTAAACTGGTTGTCAGAGGCATAGAAGCCAACTGTGGCACCCAGCTTTTGCAATTGAAGCGCAAATTCTTCAGGCGTTTGCGTCTTGGTGCCCTGCATCGTCAGATAGGTCACCGCACGGTCCAAGTCGGGGTCGTTGGCCGTACCATAGTTGAAGTTAACCTTCAAATCAAAGATATCGTTACGCGGATTAGAGGTTGAGAACAGCTTGAAACTATCGTTGACCTCAGTAATCACCACATCTTCACCAAACTTAACGACCTGTGGCTCAACCTCAGGCACCTGTTGGGCTTCGATGGCTTTGGCAAAATCGGACTTAGCTTCAGTATTCTTGGCCTCGATGGGTTTCCAATTGGGTTTGTCTACTTTGTCCTTATCAGGGAAGCCCATCTTGGAGCGTACATCCAGATAGTTGTCGGCAAAATATTTGTTGGCGATGGCCACCACTTCATCTTTGGTGATAGTCTTCAGACGCTCTGTCTCAGCCTGATACTCTTCATAGGTTTGGCCATTGGATTCCAACTGAAGGAAAAGGCTTGACAAACTTCTTAAACTCTCCGTCTCTTTCAAACGATCCATCAGCATAGTCATGCGCATTGCCTCGAAGAGATCGTCGCTAAACTCGCCTTTCTTCAGTTGATCGAGGCAACCGAAAATGAGACCTTCGGCCTTTTCGTGCGACTGACCCAACAATTTGGGGACGTAGATCATCACATTACCGCCATAATCCTCCAACGAGAGGGGCAACATTATGGCAGCCATAATATCTCCGTCTCTCATCAGTTTGTCCATCAAACCTGTCTCACCATTGGCGAAAATCGAGCAGGCAAGGCTCAGCGGCAACAAGTCAGGGTCGGAATTCTTAACACCAGGGAATATCAATGCGCCCATCTTGATGGGTGTCATTCTGACCTCCTTCACCGTTGAGCCATTGAACCTCGGCAAGGTGTAGGTAGGTTCCTTGGGCAGTTCGCCGCTGCGCCATGAACCAAACTTCTCTGCCACCATGGGTTCAGCAGCATCGATGTCGAAGTCACCGACAAGGATAAGTGTCATATTGTTGGCTACATAGTAGGTATTGTAGAACTCACGCATCCTACTGGTCTGCGGGTTCTTCAGATGTTCAGTGTAACCTATGACAGGACGGCCGTAGGGATGTTCACCAAAAGCCTCTTTGAATAGGTACTCCTGGAAGGCGGATATAGGGTTGTCGCCATACATGTTCTTTTCTTCGTACACCGTCTCCAGCTCCGACTGGAACAGGCGGAACACAGGATTGCGGAAACGTTCCACATACACATCCATCCACTTGGAGAGTTGGTTGGATGGGAAGATGTTGTAGTACATTGTCTGGTCATAGGATGTGCCTGCATTCAAACTTTTTCCGCCCATCTGCGTAAGGATGACATCCACTTCATTCGGAATGGCATAGTCGGCAGATTTCTGCGACAAGACATTGATTTTCTGCTGGATGGCCTGCCTCTCAGCAACATCTGAAGTCTCATGCAATCTGTCATACATTAGGTCGATGCTGTCCAAATAGACTTTTTCGGCCTCCCAATTGGTCGTGCCGATTTTATCCGTTCCCTTGAACATGATATGCTCAAAGTAGTGTGCCATACCTGTGGCCTCCACAGGGTCATTCTTGCTGCCCGCATGGACATAGACGGCACCATAAATCTCAGGTTGCGAGTGGTCTTCACACATCACCACCTTCAATCCATTGTCCAAATGGAAAGTCTTGGTTTTCAGGTCTCCGCTTTGAGCAAAAGACACCGTTGTTCCTATTATGAGGAGGAACAGGATAGTTAGTTTTTTCATTTTGATGTATTTAAATTGTTACTCGATTCCAAACACTCTTTTATATTGCTCCGCGACATAGGCATCCACCCAATCGTAATATGCCTCCATCGCTTGGGTATTCCTCGTCATCCGTAGTGCTACAACGGCTTCTTCGCCTCGGTGCATCACCTCTTCTTCAATTGGCAATATTTGCTGCAAGATTCCCGTCCCTTGTTTGTTGATCAACGGAGCAAGATTGCCATAAAACGAAGTATTGTTGCCTTTTTTCAGAGTAAAAACGTGCGACTTCAACTCCAAACCCATCTCGTTCAGTCGAGAGTGGCCTGTGCCGTCATCCGTCACGAGTGCAGGTAGTTTCCCCGATGGCAATAGCGCCAAAGGCATGGCTATGGTGGTCAAAGGCCAACCCATGATAGTCCAACTGATGGTGTTCAGCGGTGACTCATCAGGTCTAACACCTTGCACCAACACCACAGAAGCCGTAGAGTAACGTGTAATATAGTCATGGAACGAGACATAACATGTATCCGTCTCTGTCTCAGGCATCATATCATACATTTCGAGTTGAGTCACACCGTGTTTCAAATAACGCGAGATGTGAGTAATCAAATAATCATGCTCAAGATGCCCTTCTTTGCATGCTTCTGCCATGAATGCGGTAATGGCTTGGTAACGTTCCACCCCTTGGTCCAACTTATGGTTGCCTGTTGTGCCGAAATTGGTTCGCATCAGATAGCCGTCAGGTGCCACTGAAGGGTCGTTCACATCGAACTTTACATAATTATAGTTACCCGTCTCATAATAGGCGCAACCGCCCTTGGCATCCAACACAGCGAAATTGGAGTTGATGTCCATAGGTTTCTTCACCGTATCGAGCAGCCGCTCAAAATCCTCCAATGAGGCACAGAGTTCCAAGGCCTTACGGATGAAAATGCCATCGCCATCGGTGTCGCCTCCGTCGCCATTCAAGTTATAGGCCGCTGTGTTGATGATGCCAAATCCAGCTTCATTGTGACCGCCCCAAACATCGACAGGAGTCGTATCTTCGGCATTCACCAAGCCAAGATAGCGGTAGCGCTGGCCTTGCACCACCATCATCATATTGTGCACCTTCCCCGAGTCGCGGTGCTTGAAAATCATAGGACGACCATCTTTGGTGACACGGCCAGAAACAATGACCGAGGTGCAGGCCATCACTGGCTGCACCTCGGTCATCATAACTGCCAATACCACAAGGGAGATCAATATCTTCTTCATGGCTGGTATGTTTTTAATCTATTACATGCTGATAATAAGTCCCTTCTTGGAAGTTCTTAATGCCATCCTTCAAGAAAGCCACAAAAGCGTCCTTGTCCAAATCGTAGGCACGAGGCTTCATCAGCAGGTTGCCGTTGTGGTCCATCAGGCAGTAGTACGGTTGGGCGTTGGTGCCGAATTTCGAGATTTGGAAATCGGCATACTTGCGGCCGATGGTTTTCTTCTCCTTGCCATCATAAGTGGAAGTATACCACTCATTTTCAGGCAAGGAGGTCTTATCGTCAACATACAAAGCACAGATAACAAAGTCGTTGCGTAGCATGTCTTTCACACGCGGGTCGCTCCACACATTGGCCTCCATTTCACGACAGTTCACGCAGCCGTGACCCGTGAAGTCTATGAAAATCGGCTTGTTCGTTGCTTTTGCGGCGGCCAAGGCTTGGTCATAATCGAAATAACCTTTCAGGTTATGGGCCAGATGGAAGAGATCGGCATATTTCACTTCCTCATCAAAGGTTGCCACAGCTTGGGCTTCGCCTTGGGGTGCCACAGCCATGTTTGCCATCTTAGCATCCACGTACTCTATTACTTTTTCGCTGTTTTCCTCAATGATTCTGTTGAGGTCAAAGTCAAGGGTCTGCTTGGGTGGCAGATAACCCGAGAGGGCCTTCAAAGGTGCACCCCACATGCCGGGAATCATATAAATAACGAAGACAAAGTCGATAATGATGAGTACCAAACGGAACACGCCCAATTCCTTGACTTCCTTTTCGCCTTTGAAACGCAGCTTGCCGAGGAGGTAGAGACCCAGCAAGGCGAAACACACAATCCAGATGCCAAGATAAACCTCACGGTCGAGCAGGTGCCAATGGTAGGTTTGATCAGC
>JAEEGK010004429.1_pt1 | contig 34433 bp, 17 predicted proteins | sample 8958771 | NCBI WGS metagenome assembly JAEEGK01 (sample SAMN16246547, study PRJNA631951) | gut metagenome | biome: gut microbiome; feature: rumen; material: SC-attached | host: Bos | place: Iran: Karaj | collected 2018-10 | reverse complement strand
GTCATTGAATTATAATTAAGAAATCATTACTAAATAATATAATTTAAAATTAAATAAAAAAATTATTATTCTGATTTTAATATATGTTGAATATAATAAAATCATTATTTCAAATTAATAACTAATTTAATATAAATAGTTAATGTTACAATTAAAAGCATTAAATATTTAAATTAAAAAATTAATTAAATTTTATTGTAAAAAATAAATTAATAAAATAAACATGAATAACACAATTTTATAATACATAAATTATTTTTATTTAATAAATATATTATATAATTGACAAAAAATATTAATTAAATAACTTTCATTTATTTTATTTTATTTTTTTTTAGCAAAATAACATCATAATTATCCCTATCTTAGAAATAATAAAACAAAAATTAATTTTATTTACTATGAAAAATGATTCTAAAGAAAAGGGAATGGTCTCACAAGAAACCATTATGTTAGAGTTTACTCCTACTAAAAAAAAATTCAAAAATTATGAAATTGATTTTAAATTAGAAGAAAAATCATTAAATATTATTATTAAAAATGAAAATTCATTATTGGTTTATGAATCCTCTTTTGATGAAGCTTTTTTAATAGAAAAATTTAAAAATAGTTTTGAAGATAATCAAAAAAATGTTAATATTTTGATAATTTGTGAAAAAATATCTGAATTTATTAGTAATGGAAGAATAAATATTTTAGAAGGAAAAAATCAATTAAAGCTTATTTTAAATATTGGGACTAACTCTATTAATTTAGTAATTAAAATATCTTTGATAGATTTAATTTTATCAAATAAAAAAATAATTAAGCTTTATTTAATAATTATAATAATTATGATTATTTTTATTCTTTTACTTGTTTTTTTTGTTGCAATTATTTATTTTGGAAAGATAAAAAATATTAAAGAATCTGAATGTGATTTAAGTGAAATTAATAATACCATATTATCTTTAAAAAAAAATAATAATGAATTAAATAATAATATGACTGAAATTAATAATACATTAATTTCTTTAAAACGAGATAATAATGAATTAAATAATAATATTACTGAAATTAATAATAGATTAATTTCTTTAAAACCTGATTATAATGAATTAAATAATAATATTACTGAAATTAATAATACATTAATTTCTTTAAAAAATGATAACAATGAATTAAATAATAATATGACTGAAATTAATAATACATTAATTTCTTTAAAAAATGAAAATAATGAATTAAATAATAATATGACTGAAATTAATAATACATTAATTTTTTTAATAAATTATAATAAAAAAATTGAAGAGAAAATAGATTATATTAATTCATTAAAATTTCAAATTATAAAAACAAATTTAACATCTATTAATACGTTTAAAAAAAATATTACAAAATTAAAACAATTCCCATCAGGTAGTATAATATCAATTTTAAATAGTAATTCACTATTAATTTCTGATAATAATTTTAACGATTTACAAATAATACAAACTGAACATCTTTTTGACATAAATAATATTGATATATTAGATGATAATAATTTTATATCATGCTCTGATGATTCTATAATAATTTGGATTAAAAATAATAATCAATTTGAAATTAATGAAACAATTAAAGCAAGTAATAAAATAAAGCAAGTAATTTATAAATCAGTAGGGAATTTTATTTCTTTATCAAAAAATAATTCTTATATTATTGAATGGGAATATAATGATTATGAGAATAAATATATCAATAAAAAAACGATATCTGATGAAAAATATCATTTAATATATTTATTAGAAGATAAAAATATATTAATATCTATAGGTGATGAAGTATATATATTTTGGGATATGTCATCTTATGAACGTATCAAATCTTTTAATTTGACTACTACTCCTAACTATGGTATTTTTATAGAAAGGATTAGTGAAGATAGCATAATTATAGGAACATTAAAAGAAGTAAATATTATTTCAATATCTGTATTGGAAATTATGAAAAAAATAAATAATATAAAATTGACAAATAATTATAAATCAATTGAAAATAAAGGATTATTTATAACTACTAATAATACAGATTTAATTGTATATAGAACTGATAATTTTGATATAATACAAATAATTAAAGATGCACATAATAATAATAAAATTGAAGGACTTATTTATTTAAATAATGGTTCAATAGCCACTACAACAGGTAAAGAAGTAAAGTTATGGTCTTTCTAATATAAAAATATTTACAACATATAGTTTTATATATTTTTAATTTATTTTAACTTGTTAATTTATTTTTTTTTTTAAAATTAAATTTAATCACTTAATCACATAAAAAAAAATAAGATAAATAATAATTATACATATCAATTTTTTTAATTTGAAACCTTTAAGAAATCAAACATATTATAAAATTGATTAAATAAAATTTAAAATTAAAATTATTATTTTTATATTATAATTTTGAACATATATTAAATTAATTTTATATTATTTAATTTCAAAAAAATGAATATAAATTATTTATAAATATGAGTTAATACCTAAAATTTTTATATTATAAAGTATTTAGTTATCTAATATTATTAATATTTATAATCATTCATAAAATAGTGTTTTCCAACTGTTGCTTTTATATTAAATCAAATTATTAATTTTCTAAGTTAGAATTTGTGAAATTTAAAGAAATTAAATTTATATAAAATAAAATTAATTTTAAATTTAAAAAATTTTTTATAAAAATTGATTTATATTTTCAATAATCATTATATTTTTAATATTTCAATTTCAATTTTATTTAAAAAATAATATAAAAGCACAAAAAAATAAACAAATTTCCTTATTATAAACTCTAAAAAAAAAAGATATTATCTCGGGTTAACATAAAATAAATCCCTCAATACGACTCAACTCAAATAAAAATATAATAAAAAAACCCAAAAAAAAAAAAAAAAAATAATTAAATCAAAAAAAAAAAATGTCAAAAGAAGAATCCACATCAAAATACTCTCTCCTAATCCCAACATACAACGAGCGTGAAAACATATCACTTTTAATTCAAATGATAGACACTCTCTTAACAAAAAACAAAATAACCTACGAAATAATAATAGTAGAAGACAACAGTCCAGACAAGACAATAGACTGTGTAAAAGAAATGCAAAAATTATATGGAAATGAGAAAATAAAAATATTAGAACGTCCTGGAAAATTAGGATTAGGAACAGCATACATGGATGGATGTAATTTATGTACAGGTGACTTTATTTTTATAATGGATGCTGATTTTTCCCATCATCCAAAATTTCTAATTGACTTTATAAAAAAACAAAAAGAAACAAATTGTGATATTGTTACTGGAACAAGATATAATTTAGGAGGAGGAGTTTATGGTTGGAATCCTATTAGAAAAATTATTTCGAGAGGTGCTAATTTTATGGCAAGTTTCTTTTTAAGACCTGGAGTTAGTGATTTAACTGGAAGCTTTAGATTATATAGAAAAAGTACTTTTATGAAATTAGTTAAAGAAGTTAAAAATGGAGGATATGCTTTTCAAATGGAAATTATTATTAGAGCTGTTTATCATGGATGCCATGTTGAGGAAATTCCTATTACTTTTGTTGATAGAGTTATGGGGAAAAGTAAACTTGGAATGGGGGAAATTGTTATTTATTTTAATACTGTTTTGGAATTGTATCAGGAATTAGAAGTTTGAAGTTAATGATGGTTTTATTTTTTTTTTTTTTTTGGGGTTTTAATTTTTTAAATAATGAAAGTTAAAATAGATTATTTAAAATATTATTTAATTTTTTTATTTTAGAATGAATATATTGGTAATTTTATCAATATTATAAGTAGTAATTAGAAATAAGATATTTAATGTCATTTATATAAAAGTTTTATTTTTATATATTTTATTTCCATTTAATCTATTTTTTAATGTTTAGATTATCATAAATTTTTTTTCTAATTTAATTTTGATTTCTTTATTATTTATTTATACTGTTAATATCTTTAATAAATTAATAAATCTGAAATATATTTTATTATACTTAAAAATAAAAAATAATAATTTATTTATCAAAATTGAAAAATTAAAAATCAAATTAAAAGTATTTTGTGGGATAAAAATTATATTTTAGAGTAAAAAATTTAACTATAATTTCAATATAAATATAAGTTTAAACAATATTCAAGAAAAAAATAAAAATAAAATAATTAAATTAAAACAAATAATAGCATTTTAAATAATATTTTTCAATTAATCAGTAATTAATAAGTATATTATTAACCTTATTGAAAATTATTTTATAATTATTTATACAAATATATAAAATTATCAAAAAAAAAATTTTTTACTTCTCAATTTCTTCATCTTCATTAAATTCATTATAATTTTCATTATTATTATCATCATTCTCAACAAAAGAAGGAAACCAAGAAATTTTCTTTTCATTTAATTGTTCAATAATAAAAGAATTAATAGCATTAGTTTCTTGAGGATCAACATACCTTAATCCAATCATATAATCTAAATAAATCCAAATAGAATGAACTTTCTTAATATGTTCTTCAAAAACTTCTCCTTTTTTTTCAATATCATTCCTAGTTCCATTACAAATAAAACAAACATTTTTCATATCATTTAAATCTTCTTGTGACTTTTCTCTTAATTCAGCGAAAGTATCAATAACAGTTCCACCAACAAAATTTAACATAATAACAATAATTAATAAATAAAAAAGAAATTGATAAAAAAACATTGCCATAAAATAACTTGGTTGCTCGTTAAAAGAACTTTTTTTTATAAATTCTCCTATTCCACCATCTGTTCTTAAACCAAATTCAATATGAGTTAAAAAACAATAAAATAATGAACCACATGCATTTTCTTGATTATTTTCTAATGTTTTAATATAATCTTTTGAAAAGAGAAAAAATGCAATTGTTGAAAAAATATATATTGCAATTATTAAGAATACTAGTAAAAGTAAAAATTGATAATATCTCATTATTATTGCTTTTGTTATATTTTGTAATGTTGATGATATATTTACTATTTTTAATAATTGAATTGAATAAACAAATAAAAAATATGGATTCAATAATCCTAGTGTAGTAAAAAATAAATCCCAAATAAAATCCATTATTTCTCTTTTTGAAAATATTGTTTTAATAACAATTATATATAATTTATTCCAAATTGTTAAAGTAATTTCTTTATTTAAATGATATTTATGAAAATATTTTTTTTTTTCTATTGTATAATATAATTTAAATTTTGTTAAAAACCAAAAAAAAATAGAGACAACAACAATATAAAATTGAATTATAGTAATTGGAAAAACAATTTTCCATAATCTATGAGATTGATCAATTTTATCACTATCATCAGAAAAATAAAAAATCATTATATTAATAACTGCAGTTATAATAAAAATAAAAATATCAATATAAGTTAAATTGATTATTCCAATTAATTTTATCAAAAAATTTTTATTAATTTTCTTTTTATTTTGATTTATTTCCATAATAAAATAATCAGTATATTCTAATAATGAAAATAATTTAGATGATCTACTATCTCTCGGAACATTATTAAAAAATTCAAATTTTGAATTTTCACTTAAAAAAAGTACTGAAGGATTTAAAGTAAATAAAACTTTAGTATGTTTTTTATCACTTCCTTTAATCCAAATTTCTCTTGTTATTGCTTCAAAAAATTTAATTGCAAAATAATGTTGATAAAATCTAGATTCAACTAAAACACTTTCTGAATTTTCAAATAAATCATTTTCATTATTATCTCTTTTTTTCTTTAATTCTATTATTCTTTCAGGAGTATATTTTTTTTGTGCGTCAATTGTATTTTTTGCGTCTTTATTTTCAAAAATTGCTAATTGTTTAACATAATAATACATTCTATTTGCTAATATAAATTCTTTATTTTTACTAAATTCATTATCAGAAAAATATTTATTAATAAATAAATCAGATTTTTCATTATCAAATTCAAATTCATTATAATATTTTTCATTTTTATCATTTAATCTTAAATATAATTTTTTTAATGTTGCTACAATTGAATCAAATATCATTATTGGATTAAATATATTTTCTATTAAACCAATTATTTGCATTGGTGTATTTTTTTCTTCAACAAATGCAGTTATGAAATTCATAATATCTAATCTTACTTTATATAAAGTTTCACTATTGTTTAAATTATTATTTAAAATAGTTTTTGTTGATAATAATAATCTAATAAAATATGATTTTTCATCTCTTTTATTAACATTATTTAATATTATCATTAAATTTGCTTTTGATGTTCCTTGAATCATTTCAACACATAATTCCATTATACAAAAAAACATATCATAATAATATGTAATTAAACTTTCATTTGTTTCAAAATTTACTTCATCCCATTTTGTCATTAATAAAATTTTATGTAATACTGACATCATTAAATCAAAAACATTTAATCTTTCATCTTTTATTTCAATTAAAATATTTTTAAAAAATAAAGTTTGAAAATTTAAATTATGTTCTTCACATAAATATTTTAAAATTTTAATTAGTGTAAATGCAATTATATAATCTTCATAATTTAAATAAGGACTAGGATTACATCTTTGAAAAATAACTGAAAGAAAATTTTCAAAGAATAAATTTATAAAATAATGAATATTTATTAAATTTGCTTTTATTGAATACTCATTTTCAATATTTTCTTGTTTTTTAATAACTATTAAACTTGAATTACTATTTTCTATCATTCTTCTTTCATTCTTTTTAATAGAAATTAAACTTGAACTACTATGATCATTATTTTTATTGAAAATATCATAAAAAGAATCATTTGTTTTATTTATATTATCTTCATTATTCATATTATTTACATTATTTTCAACATTTATATTTTCATTATTTATATTATTATTATTATTGATATTATTATTGTTATTGTTATCATTATCATTATTATTAGTATAATTATGACTATAAATATAACTCATATTATTTATAATATTTTTAAAATAATTTTGTCTATTTTTATCAACTTCTATTTTTCTTAATTTATAAAGATCATCTTGTGTTCCTACAGTATCAAATTGTAAAAGACGAAAAATATGCCATAAATTTTGTTTCTTATATTTAAAATACAGATTTTCATTACTTATTAAATAAAACATTTGTTTTAATAATATTGCTCTATATGAAATATTAAATGTTATATTTTTTTCTGATAAATTTTGACTAAGAGAACTTTCAAAATAATTTAATTTACTATTTTCATATTTTAATATTATCATATATATTTTTTCAGAATATTCATTTGTTATTTCTCCTTTTCTTTTTAATTCTTCTATTTTTTCTATCATTTCTTCAATTAATAAATTTTTTAAACCTTTTTTATATTTTTCTTGTAAATCTTTTAATCCTTCTTTTTTCACAAATGTATGAATATGTTTTTCAAAATATTTAAATAAAGATAAATAATTTAATATATCAATTGAATATGGATCTTGTAATTTTATTAAATCATTATTTAATTCTTCTAAATTACCTTTCTCAATTTTTTTCATTAATAAGGAAAATTTATTTTTCTTACTAGCAAATACAAAAGTATTAAAAATATTATTTCCTGCTTCAATGGATTCTTGAATCTGTTTCTCAATTTTTAATCCTTCTTCAATAATAAATTTTTTAGTTACTAAAAAATTGAATATTATTTCATATAATTTAATATATTCATTTCCATCTAAATTATAAATTATAGAAATATATTTATTAATAAATACATATAAAGGTAAAACAATCCCTTCTTCAAAATATTTTAACATATAATTTTTATCAATTCCACTACAATTTTTTGTAATTTCACTAAAATTTTGTAATTCATAATTTAATAAATTACAATCTACATGTAAATCAAGATCTTTATCATTAACTTTAAGTAAATTTTGGAAAAAAATAAAATTTGCAAAATTTAAATCTACATTATTTACTTTAATATCATGAGCAAATAAAGAAATATAATCAGTTATTTTTGATGATTGTATTACTACATCAATATATGTAATTCTATAAAATTTAAGTATTTCTATTCTTAATGGTAAATATAAACTTATATCTTTTAATATTTGAGGAATTTGAGATTGTTCTAATATCGTATTTAAAAATTCAATTTCATTTAAAGTTGAATTTCCATCAAATAAAAAATTAATAATTTTTAAATATTTTGTAAAAAGATTTGTAATATCTTCTATATAATATCCTTCAAACATTGCACTTTCATTGAATAATTGATCCAAAGATTTATTATGAAATTTATTTACATTTTCATCAATATCAATTAAATGAGGTACTAAAAATGTATCTTTGAAATTTTTAAAAATATCATTTTGAAAATAAATATTTTTTGAAGTTTTTCTAATTCTATTTATTGCTTGTTCTGGATGAAGATATTTAAATTTTGATAATCTATAAATTATTTTTAATATTTTTTCAAATGACTTAATATATTTACTTTTTCCTGAAACTTTTTTAACTAATTCTTCTAAGACTCTCATTAAATCTTTAATATGAGAAAAATAAACATCATTATTTTTTAAAATATTAGTAATGTAATAAAGTAAATTAATAAATCCTTGAATATATTCTACATTTATCATTTTTATTGTTCTTAACATTTTTGAATTTAAAAAAATGACACAATTATCTGAATTATTATCTAAAAAATAACCATAGAATTTTAATAATCTATTAATATATTTTGTATGATTTTGATTTGAAGAATTACCTTGTAATATAATTTCTAATGATTTATTTAAAATAAAAACTAAAGGAATTTTATTAATTAAATATTTAATATCTTTATCATTTTGAATTTTATTTTCTTTTTCATTTTTTTTCATTTTATTTATTAAAGTTTTAAAAATAGAAGGTCTTACTTTTAATGAACTTTTTCTTTCTTCTTTTAACAAATCAAAAGGAGGAACAAAATCAAATTTATTAATAATTCTAAAAAATTCATCTATTTTTTCAGTAACTTCTTCTTCAACTTCTTCTGCAGTAATTTCAAATAAAAAATATTGAGAATAAATATCTTCTAAATGAATACACATATCTTTCATTTCTTCAAATAAAGTTCTTTCTTTTTCACTAAAATTATTATTAATATAATTTAAATAAATTTTTTTTTCTTCTTTTAATATTTTTTCTAAACCATACATATAAGTATCAGGATTATTTAAAGTTAATGAAATTATTTCATTAGAAATATAAATAATTTTATTTTGTAATTTATCAACTTTATTTCTTAAAGTATTAGTGATTATTTCAATTTCGTTTTCTTTTAATTCATCAATTTCATTTATTATATCAATTTGAGCTTTTTTATTCACTACACAAATTTCATGAATATTGCTACAAATTAATAATATGTGAGTACAATTTCTATATATCATTTTTGCAACTTCATTTTTAGAATGAAAAAAACAAACTTGTTGAAGTGGAATTTCATTATTTAAATATTGAATTAATATTTCATCATTGTAATTATATGCTGTATATAAAATACATTTTATCATTTGACTTAACATTCTCATTTCTTCATATCCTATTCTTAAAGATATATTTTTTGATTCTATTATATTTAAAATAATACAATCAATTAATGAAAAAAATTTTACATATTGCTCATTAGAAAATTTATTATGTCTAATTATAATTTTACATTGGGCATATAATTTTCTAATAATTTCAAATGTATTTTCATCTTTATATTTTATTTTATTATATTTTTCTAATATTAATAATATATTATCAATATAATTATTTCCTTCTTCATTTATTTTAAAATATTTTTCTTCAAATTCAGGAAATAAATTAATATAATTTCGATACATTATTCTTTGAAAAGGATTTAAATTTATTATATCATATACAGATAATATTGGAAGTTTTTCATAATCTTTTCTAAAATTTAATTTATGATATAAATCAAATAAATATTTTTTTAAAATCCAAATAGAACTTTGTAATTTAAAATTAAATTTTTTTTTTAATATCGGAAAAATAAAAGTAGAAAAATCAATAATTTGATAAGCATAATAATTAGAATGACAAATATCTAATATTTGACTTATATTTTCTATTGCTTTAATAAAAGGAGTATTATTAACAAAATAATCAAAATCAAATTTTGTATTTTTCTTTGCTAAAATTAAGTCTTTTAAAAAATTTAAAGTAATATTAATTTTATGAAAACCATTTTCAAAACTTATAAAACTTTTCATAATCATATTTAAAAATTGAATTTGAGAGAATTTTTCAAAATTAAAAGGGACAACAGAAACAACATTTTTAATAGTTTTAAAAATTGATAAATAATCAGGATATTTATTACAACATTTTAATCTTCTACAAAGTAACTCATCTGATTTTTTAATAAAACCAATTGGATTTCCTTTAATATAATAACAAAGCATACATAAAACTTCATCAGGATTATTTTTATCTTCATAATAATAATAATTCTTAGTTGTAATTGACCATTCTAAAAAAAGACATTGTTCTTCATATATAAAATTAGAATTATATTGAAATTGATTTACTAAATGATTTTTTATTCCACAATTACAAACACAATTCCTTATATCAGTTAATAAATTATCTATTGTTTTATTTAATTTATTCCAATGATTAAAATGACATTTATTTAAACAACCATAACATAATGGATTTTGACAATCTGGATCACAGACACAAAAATAAAATTTTTTTTTATTAATATGATATCCTTCTTTCATTAATGAACATTCTTTATTATTTAGATGAATTTTAATTAATTGTTCACATTCATTTTCTTCTTCATAATTTGAACTTTTACTTTTTCTTCTATTTTTAATTGTGTTTATTTCATTTACTTCATATTCAGAATTATTTTCAGAATTGTTTAACATAAATTAAAAATAATTTTAAATATTTTTTTTTAATAATTATTTCTAAAAATAAATGTCTTCATTTCTTGGTTTTGAATTTAGAAAAACTATCTCTAATAATAATACTGTTAAAAATCCAAGTAGTAATAATACAATTGATATTGAAAATGAATTTAAAATAAAATCTTTATATTTAGCTAAAACTGCACATGAATTAAAAAATGTATTTTTAACTATTTCTTCTTTTATTGAAAATAGAGATGATATTCCTATTGATAATTTTAAAAATATATTTAATAAAGAAGTTGATCATGATTCATCTTTAAATTTTTTAAAATCACTTTGTGATTTTGGAATGAATTTAATTTTTGAAATTACTGAAATTAGTAAAAATGATGGTAAATTTAAAACTATTAAAGAATATAATCAAAATAAATTATATGAAGAATTTAATTTAATTGATGCTTTAAATTTTTGTATAAAAATATTTCAATCAAGAGCAATATTTGAAAAAAAAAATATAGATATTAAATTTAATTTTAATAATATTTCAATAGATAAAAAAATAAAATCAATATCAGAAATGAAATTAAAACAAGTAGTAATAAATTTAATATCAAATTCATATAAATTTACAATAAATGGTTTTATAGAATTATCAGTAGAAAAAATAGATCAAAAATTAAGAATAAAAATAGTAGATTCAGGAATAGGTTTTAATGAAAAGGCAATGGAAAAATTATTTCAACCATATTATATGTTAGAAAATAATCAATTTTTAAATAAAAATGGTTCAGGTTTAGGTTTATTTATTTGTAAAGAGATATTATCATCAAATGGAAGTGAAATAAAATTTTCATCAGAAAGAGGAAAAGGAACTCAATTTTGGTTTGATATTAAAGATGAAAATATAATAGATCCTTCAAATTATTTAACAGAAGGGTTAAAAATAATAATTAATCAAATTAATTCAGGTCAAAAAGATTTAAATCCTTTATTTAAAATAGATAAAAATAGTTCAATGTATATTGATGAAGAAGATGTATTAATTGATGATGATAGTTATTGTGATGATATAGTAAAAAAATCTGCTCAAAAATTTAATTTTAAAAATAAATTATTTCGTAAAGTACAATCAACAAATACTTTTTTTTTAAATAGTAATCATATTAGAATTGATTCTTATGGAAATAATAAATATGATTGTAAATCAAGTATTAAAAATGAAAATATTAATAAAAAAAATAATATTAGAGTAGTTAAAACTTTGTTAAATGCAAATGTTGGTAAAAAAATTTTAAGAAGTTTATCACAAAGTGAAATGGCTAGTTCAAAATATGATAAAAATCTTTTAAATATGAATTCAAAGTCTAATTTAAAAATTTTAATATGTGATGATGATAATATTTCAGTTTTATCAATAAGAAAGTTAATAGTTAAATTTTTTGAAAAGAATAATGATAATTTTCCTGATATTTATTATGTTGAAAATGGAATTGAATGTTTAAATTTTGCATATAGTTTCTTAATAAAAGGTACTCCTATTAATTTTATAATTATGGATATGAATATGCCTTTTTTAAATGGTTTTATTACTTGTAAATTAATCAAAAATATTATTGAAATGAATGATATTAAAATTTATTTACAAAGTTCACAAAATGTTAATATAAGTGAATGTGGTGCTGATGGCTTTTTTGATAAACCATTATCAATGAAAGCTTTAAATGTAATTTTTCAAAATCAAAAATAGAATTGATTCTTTATTTTAATTCTTAAGCTTAAATTAATTTTTATTTAGTAATAAGTAATTTTATGTCATAATGTATTTATAATATTGAAGGTAAAATATAATATATTATATTATTTTTATTTAAAATATATAATTAGTTTAGTAAAATATATAGAGAAAATTTATAAAAAATTATTATTATTATATTTAAAATTTTTATTATTTTTACTATTTATTTACATTTTAAAATTCTATAATTTAGAATTTATTCAATATTTTTTAATTTCTTATTTTGATAAATATAATTTTTATATTTATTAGTTAAATTTAACCATATTATTTATTATAATTTTCTAATTAATAAAGAAAATTTCCCTAAAATTGAATTATTCAATTTTTAAAAATTATTTTTATGGAGAAAAATATATAATTTTATTTCCAATATAAAAAAACAAATATCATATTATTTTAAAACTAGTTTATAAACTTAATTTACTTATTAATTTAATTTCATAATATATACGTTTTTTTAAATAAATAAACAAATATTAAAATTTACATGATTTAGTTTCAAAATAATTCATTTCTTCATCATTTATTTGTTGTTGAGTTTCAAATAATTCCCATCCATCTAAACTACTATTATCATCATCTTCAATTTTTTCATCTGAGATTATAGAATCAAAATTATTTATTATACTTTGATCATTTTTTTGAGTATCTTCACTAGTTGATATTGTTCCAAAAGATAATCTTGAAATAGCTTCTTTTAATAAAGATATTTTATCTTTATTTTGTGTTAAATTTTCAACTATTGAAAAATCATTTTTTATTTTATCTTCTCTTATTAAATCACTTGGGTAATAATTTGGTAATTCATAAATTGAAATAAATTTATTATCTCCTAGAATTATTAATATATTATTTTTTTCATTATAATACATTTTTGATATTGACTTAAATTGAGTTTTAATTTTTAAATTTGGATAATTTAAATTATGAGACCAAAATTCTATATTACCATTATTTGTTGAGATTATAATTTCACTTTTATAACTTCTAAATTGAATATTTGTTATTGTTGAATTTTTGTCTAAAGATAACAATTCGAATCTTTTATTTATAGTAAATTGAAAATTTTCTGTTTCTATAAAATCATAAAAAATTATTTTATTTAAAATAGTTGTAAATAAAAAATTTCTTTCTTTAATTAAATTAATATAATTTATAGGTTTTTTATTTTGAGAATATATTGCTTGTAATAAAATTAAATTAATTAAATTAACAATTTTGTAAATATATATTGAACCATCTTTATCAGAAATAATAATTTTATGATTAAAATAATCAAAATGAAAAGAATAAGGATAAAAAGTAATTTTGATAATAGAAATAATTTTTTGATAATTAAATTCACTTATTACAATTTTTTTCTCATTTTCTGCAATTGAATAAATAAAACCACTATTAATATCAATTCCAAAATCAATTATTTTTTTATCATGTAATTGAATATTTCCAATAAATTCAAACTTTAAATCTTTATATAAATTATATATATTAATTGTACCATCTTCAAAAGAAATAAAAATTATATTCAAATCATAATTATTTTTATTTAAAATAACTTTTAATTTTGTTATTCTTTGTTCTAATTGAAGTTTTTTTATTGTCTTAATTTGATATTCATATTTTTCATTTTTATAACAAAAACATATCATTAATTCACTTAAATATTTAGGAGTATCAGAAAAAATTGAACTAAAAAAAGAAATATTTTCTCTATTTGATGCAATAAATAAAATATTATTTTCTAATGAATATAAAAAATCAATTATATTTGGAAAATTTTTAGATAAAGATTGAAAATCAATTTTTTTAATTGGTAAATAATTATCAATATTATTTATTAAATGTTCTAATTCAAAAAATTCTAAAGTTAATCTTGAATTTAAAATATGTTCTTTTTCACAAAGTATATGTAAATATTTATCTAACATTGATAAATAAGAATTTAAATAACTTTCATTATTATTTAATAAAGGAGGTAAAGGGGGATTATCTAATAAATTTTCATTAAATAATTCATTTAAATAGTTTTCAATTAAATATTTTGATTTTATAATATTCCAATATTTATTAGCAAAATCACTACTAATAAATATTGAAAAATAAACAACATCTTCATTATTTATTTCTTTTATATCCCATCCTGTAACCTGAAACTAAAATAATTAATAATTTGTTAATACTTTAAAATTAAATTCATTTTTTATATTTTCCATTAAATGAAATAAAAATAAATAAATATTTTAAAAAATTTATTATATTAAAAAAGAAAAATAAATTAATTAAATATATTAAAAATTAAATATTTATCCAACTCACAAAAGCTAAATGAATTAGGACTAATTATTTAACAAATTAATATTCATAAATTTTAAAAACATAACCATTCGGCATTTGTATTGTTGGAATATCATAAAATGTCAGATTTTAAATTATTTTACATCAGAATAACTTACCAAATAAACATTACAAATTGTTACTTTATATTAAATGGTCAATATTACCAAAAGTTACTTTCTTAATTGTTCTATTTCTTTTATAATTCCTACATTTTAAAATAGATTTAATTTGATAATTTAATTGTTTATTTTGATAATTAATTTTCCTTAATCCTAAATTTAATAGATTCTCATAATCATTATTTATTCTTTTTCTATATTCTAAACTATCTATAGAACTTCTACTTGTCTTTGAAGTTGTTTCAGATGATAAATTTGAACTAAAATATTCTTCTATTTCTTTATCATATTCTTTTTCTAAATAATATTCATTATCTTGAACTTTTTTAAAATTAATTATATTTACATAATCATTCTTAATACGAATGAATTGGTAATTTTGATCAATTATTTTAACTCCATTAATAACAAAAAAGAATTTATAAAAGAATTTTTTAATTAATATCCTTGGGATATCAAATACAAATTGTTTTCTAATTTTACAATATTTTAAATGATACATTTTTTCTTGTTCTTTTCCTAACTTAATTGATATTTTAATATCTTTAGTGTTTTGTATTGTTGGAATAATTGAATAATATGATTTTAATTTTTGAATTAATTTTAATACTTTGATTCGATATAAAAAATTTGTTATATAAAAATAAAGTTTTTTTTGAGCATTAATTCTTTTGATTAAAATATATTTTAAAAATTGTAATTTTTTAATTCCACACTTAGATTTATAGGCTATTTAATTTTATATAAAAAGTATTTACTTTTCCAAAACTTTTGAATTAACAATATTGCATTTTCTCTTTCTTTTATTATTTTTGTTATGAAGAAAAATTTTATATTATTTTCTTTTGATAAAGACATTTCTAAGAATAAAAATAAATTAAAAATAGAATATTTATTTAATTCTGATTTAATATATAATAATTAAAAGTTCTTAATTTTTATTTTTAATAATTGATAATATTAATTTCTTATATTATTTAATTGAAGGAGATTACAAATTTTTTTAGAAAAAATAAAAAAAAATAAATAATGTCTACACTATCATTAAGTTTACCAATAAATTCTTCACTTTACCGTTCAGTAACTCAAAACATAATTTTTTCACCTAAAAGACATAATTCAAATATTTCAGTTCAAAATACAATTGATATTTCTGTTGTAAATCCAGAAATAAAAGAAAAAACCAAAATAAATCTTTCAAAAACATTATATATTAATATAAGTCAATTTGGTACTTTAAGTGATGAATCAAATGATTTTATAAGAAGAGATAATGATGATCAAATTTTATATAGAAAACAAAATATGATTAGAAAAATTTATTTAAGCAGAAATGATTTTAAAAAAAGAAGAAGAAGTCAATTTAATATAACGCCTTTAAAATTATTTGATGAATCAACAAATGATGATATTCATAATTCCATTATTAATATTTATAAAAAAAGTAGTTCAAAATTAAAAATTAAAAGAATAGAAACAAGTAATAATTTATTAAATAATGATGAAGAGAAAAGAAATGATGAAAATAATATTAATGATGAAATTAAAGAAGAAAATAGTGAAACACAAAAAGAAAGTGAAAGAAAACAAAAAGATATAGAAAAAAAAGATGAAAAAGAAGTAGAAGAAGATGAAGAAATAAATAATAAAAATGAAGAAGAAGAAAAAGATGATAAAGAAAATGAAGAAGAAGAAAAAAAAGAAAATAAAAATGAAAAAAATACAAAAAGAAAATCGAAAAGAAAAAAAAATAAAGAAAATTCAACTTGTTCATGTGTATGTACAATTTATTAAAAATCTCTTTATTTTATCCTATAAATATCATTACTTTACTTTATATATTTATGATAAAAAAATCAAAAAAAAAAAAAAAAAAAAAAAAAAAAAAAAAAAAAAAAAAAAAAAAAAAAAAAAAAAAAACTCAATAATAAAACATAATAAAAAAAAACAAATTCATTATTAAATTCCTAATAAAATACAAAAATCAAGAAAAAAAATAAATAAAAATCCAAAACTAAAAAAAAAATTTTTTTTACCCATCAACTTCTTTAATAATTTCAGCTTCAGCAGTTAAAGTATAAGCATTAATTCCACAAGCCTCTTCTCCTCTAATAAGTCTAAAATATCCTTCTTCTCCCCATTGATTTCCCCAAGAATTTTTAATTTTCCAATATTTAACTCCATTTTCAACCCCATAACCAACAATAACAATAGCATGATTAATCATAGGAGGACAAAACCAACTAAAAGTAGGTTGATAAATTCCATTTGAATAAAACATTAAAGGATAAGAATTAACAGCTCCAGCTAAAGGACCTAATTTATATAAAGCAATTTTCATTTCTTCTTCTTTTTCAGAAACAAATTGATAACTTTTAACTTTTACAATATCATTTTCTTTTTTTTTTCTACATTCTAATTTATCTCTTTCTTCATATGGATAATTTTTTTCTAAACAAACACCAGTTTCTAATAAATATTTAAATGATTTTTCCATTGCTCCTCCTGAACAACCATTATTTGTCTTTGAACAATCAATTAATTCTTGTTCTGATAATATTATTTTTTTTTTTGTTATATTATAATATTTTGATTCTAATATTGATGTTGTTGAAAATGCCCAACATCCACCACATTCTCCTTGTTTTTTTATATTTTGAGGGATTATTTTTGACCAATCATATTCTTCTGGAATTTCTTCATTTGGTTCTAATTTTATTTCTGCTTTTTTTATTTTTGATAAAAATTTTGTGTCCATTGGAATTTTTGATGTGTATTTTTGTTTAAATTCTTCTTCGGTTATATCGAAAAATTCGTTTAAAGTGTATTTTGTTGATTTGGAATTTTGGTTTTGAGATTGGATTTTTTTTTTGTTTTCTTTATATATTTCATAACGTTTTTTGTATTCTGATTCGGTGGAATAGTGTTTTTTATATTTTTTTATTAGGGATTTAAATTCTTCCATTGATTCATTTATTGAATTTGATAATGATAATAATGTTATTAATGTTATTATAAAGATTTTTTTATTCATTTTTTTTTTATTTGATAAATTTTATTTTATATGAAAGTTTTTTTAAAAATTGAATAAAATAAATTAAAAATAAAATATAAAAAAAGGATAAATGAATGGAGAAATTGATGAATCTCAAAATGAAAAAAAAATAAAAGAAATAATAACCTGTCCAATATGTTGTTCAATAGTTAAAAATCCTTTATGTTGCACAAAATGTCAAACTTATATTTGTAAACAATGTTTAAAATTCCATTATTCTGAAAATAAAAAAGATTATTGTCCTAAGTGTAGAACTCAGGTTAGATATGATGAATTTGCTCCAATGCCAATAATAGATAATGTGTCAAATTTTTTTATTAAAAATCAAAATGAACAAAATAATGAAATTAATTTAGATTTTGAGTATGAAGATAAAGATAATAAAAATATTTTTTGTGACAAACATGGATATGAAATAATATTTTATTGTTTAAATTGTAAACAAAATCTTTGTGGAGAATGTATTGAATCATTCAATAATAAAAAAAATATTCATGAAAATCATGATGTTTTTCAAATAAAAGATTTGAAAAAATATAATTTATTTGAACCTATTAAAAAATATCAAGAACTAATTAAAGATAAAAATAATTATAATGAATATTTAAATAAATGTGATTATAATATAAATTATTTAAATTGTATTGAAGAAATTAGACAAAAACATTTAGAAGAATTTCATAATATGATTGATGAAAAAATGGGAAAATTAGTAGAGGAAAAAGAAAAAAAAAAAGAAAAGATTACACAAGAAAAGAAAAAATTAGAAGAATTTTATCCTCCTTTAAATATTTTATTAAATAAAATTTTGGATGAAAATAATGATGAAGAATTTAATATTTTAAAAAATAAAATTAAAAACTTTAATAATAATTCTAATAATATAGAATCAAGTATAATTTTAAGTTCAAAAGAAATAAAAGTATTATCAATTGATTTATTTGAAAGTAAACAAATTATATTTGATAATATTTGTAAAAATTCTATTAATGATATTTCAGAAGAAAAAGAATGTATTGTTTCTAATATAAAAATAACTACTTCAATTAATTATTCAACTAACGAAAAAATAAGATTTGAAGTAAAATTTAATAAAGAAAATTATAAAAATAAAACATCGACTGAATATTTAGTTTCAATATTATTAAAAAATCATAAAAGAAATACAAATGAAATAATTAATTTAAAGTATAATAAAAAGGAAAATTATTATTGGTTTATTCAATTATATAAATATAATTCTTTATACGATTCTGCTGATTCAGAAGGGACAATAGTATTAAATATAATTTTATCTGAAATGAAATTAACTTTAGAATAATATTTTATTATAATTGTTTAATTATTTACAAAAAATTAATAAAATTAAAAATATAAAATATATATAAATCATAATTAATTATTATTTATTACTAATTCATTTGGAGAAGCAGAAGAATGTTCATCTAATACTTTATTCTTTTCAATAGAATTCAAATCAATTTGAAACATTTTAAAAAATTTTAATAATTCTGTAGGATGAATAGAAAGATTATAATCAATTTTTTTATTTTTAGCATTTATTAATTCATTTGAAACTGAATGAGAAATATATAAAATAATTTGAATATCAAAATCAGTTAATTTTCCATAAGTTTTTAATTTCCATCCTAAATCATTTAATATTTGACTATTAAAATGTTTAAAATTACTTATATTATTATCATTTATTTTATCTTCATTTATATTATTAGAATCATTATTTATTTCATTAAATAAATCATCTTCAAATTCTATTTTATTAAAATTATTTTGTAAAATTTGAGTTATTTTAATTTTTGATTCATCATTATTATCTGAATTAATTTCACTTTCAATTGGATCAATGTCACTATTTTCTTTATTTTCAACATCCATTTCATTATTTTCAAATTTTGAAATTGCATCAATTTTTTCTTCAACAATTTCATTTTGTATTGCCTTAAGTTCTAAATCTTTTTCATATTTTTTGATTTCTGCTTTAGTATTTAAATAAGTAGTTTTATCAACTTCTCTATAATTAAATTTTGATGAATCACTTATAATTTTTTTTAAAACTTCAATTTGATTTTCATGTCTTTTATTATTTAATCTTTCATCATCATCTTCATTTGAATTAAAATGATTTTCTAATTCTTTCATATTTTCTTCATTTATATTATATTTAATTTGAATTTTACTTAAAATTTTTTTTCTAATTATACTTAAAGGCTCAAATCCAATCATATGACATGCTGATAATTTTAATATTGCTTCTTGATAAATTTGATTTAATTTCATTTTTTCATTATTTTCTATTATTTTACTTTCTTCCATATGAATTTTTTCTTGTAAATTAAATTTTTTTAAAGTAAACCATTGTTTTTTTACAAAATAATCACAATTTTTAATTTTAATATATAATTCATTTATAATATTTTTTATATCTTGATCAGTTTGAAATTTCTCTTCCATTTTTTCATATAAAGATTCTTCTTCATAATTTATTTTTTGTTCAAAAGCTTTATTTATCATTTTATCCCATTTTTTCATTTTTTTATCTTCAATATCAGAAGCTAAATATAACATAATAAAATTATAAATTACAAGATGAATTTTTTCTAATATGTCCAATTTCTTTTAAACTTGGAATTTTCTTTTTTCTTCCCATTGAAATAATAAAAAATAAAATGAAATATAAAAAAAAAAAATCAAATATAAAAAATATTAAAATTTGTTATTACTAAATAAAAAAAAATATATTCAAATTTAACACATTATATTAAAATTAAATTAAATAATATAATAAATTAATTATAAAGATACTAATTAAAAAAAATATTGTTTTACCAAAAAGGACACCATCCTAAATAAGACTGCGATAAATTTTCATGTGAAGTTGCTTGTCTAATTAATCTTTCAACTTGTTGTTTAATATCTAATATCATACTTTTATTAAAATCAGTACCTTGTAATTTATCAATAATTCTTTCTAAAACAATTTTAGCAATTTTATTTAAATCATCAAATTCAACTTCTTCTCCTCTTTCAAATTCCAAATAAAGTTTCCTTTCTTCACTTCCTAATCTTTTTTTTTCTAAATCACTTTCATCATTATCATTAACAATTTTAACATTTTTAATAAAATCAATTTTATCTTGTTTTAAACTATGAGAAGTGATATTATTCTCATCAATATTTTTTTTATTTTGTTTCATAATTAAAGGAATAAGTAATCTAAAAGAAATTAAAGGATCATGTACAAAAGCAGTTAAAATAGCAATTAAAGAATCTTTATTACTTCTTAAAACTCTCATAACATTTTCACAAGTAATTCTATAAGTTCCTTCAATTCCAGAAACTTCAAGTGCTTTAATTAACATTCTTGTTAATCTAAAGGGAACTTTTTCAGGATATTTTTCTCTTTTCATAGTAACTTCAAAACAATCACCAAAATCAATATGTAAAATTTTACCACTAATTCTATCAAGCATTAAATTTGAAGGATGTCTATCACCTAAACCTAATATGTAACCTACCATTGACATAACTGCTAATGATCTTGAATAATTTGTTCTTCTATCTAACCAAGTTTCAGAATTTTTACTTTTATTCCATAAAACTTTATATAAATCTAATCCAATTGTATTATTTAATGCATGTTTAAAAACTTCTAATTTAGTTATAAATGATGCACTTTCAAATTTTTGATATTTAATATACATTAATTTATGTTCTATATTTGTTGTTATTTTATTTGTTGTTCTATATTCTCTTATTAATTGATTTAATGTATCACAATTTGGAACCCAACCAATAATTCCTGTATTATGTGATAAGGGAATTACTGGGAATCTTTTAATAAATAAATTATTATCTGAAGTGTCTGGATCATTTGATAATAAAGTATTAACTAAACCAAAAAGTTGCATTGCTCTTTCATCTTGTCTTATATCTTCATGTCCTTTTAATAAATAAACATATTCTTTATTATTTGAACCATATATTATTATTCTTCTTGGATGTTGTTTTGAATTTAAAACTGGTAATTTTTTACCAAATGATGAGATTTTTACTATTGGATCACCACTTCTATATAATCCTGGTATTTCAATTTCACTTTCTGAAAATTTAAATAAATTAGGTGATATATTTTCCATATCTAAATTTTTTATTGTAGAAAAAGAATTTGTCATTCTTCTAAATAATGGAAGATAAATATCCCATGCTTGTTTTATATTCATTTCATCTTTTGTTTCTAAATAATCATCAATATATTTTTTTGCTTTTGATAATTCACCTCTAAACATTTGATGAAAGTGTAATTCATTTATTGTTTCTGGTTTCATTTTCATTTTTTTATGAACATCTAATAAAGTTTTAATCATTCCATTAATATTATTTGATTGAAAATATAATTTTGCACTTTCTTCAATTGCATCACTCCATTCTTCATGTAATAATAATGCACATCTATTTAATTCATTAATTATTAATTCACATTCATTAATTAATTTTTCATATTTTTTTTTCATTTCTGTTAATATCATTTCTACTGTTTTATTTTTAATTGAACTTTTAAATTTATACATTACTATTAAAGGATAATTTAAACTTCTTGGATGATTTAAACCAATTTTTTTTAAAATATAAACTAAAGAATTTCTAATTGTTTCATCTTTAATACCAACACGAGCAAGTAATTGAGGAATAACAAGTAACCAACTTTCAATTGCAATTTGTTCAAAAGATTCTAATATTAATTTATTTAATTCTTCATCATTTCCAACTTGAAACCAAATATCAATTAATCTTAATATATCTTGTAATGTTTTTGATAAAGATTTTCCTCCTATACAAACACTTTTAGTAAAACCAATAATTGCATTTGAAGCATATGAAATTTTAGTATTGTTATTTTCAAAAAATTTATAATTTAATAAAGCATAACTATGCCATGCTTTATAATTTTTTTGTTCATATTTTGTACTTAATTCTAAATAATTTATCATATCTTTTACATTTTCTTCATTTAAATTTTTTTCTATTTTTCTTATATTCCACATTGCATAATAACAATAAATTTTACTTTTTAAATTATCATTAATTTTATCAATATCATTATCTAAAATATTTTTTAATTTATTAATTGCTTCATCATAATTATTTAATAAACTATTATTTTCATTTAAACATTTACTAATTGATAATTCGACTTTAACTTTTTCATCAAAACCACAATTAATTAAACTTTTACTTAATCTATTTAAAACAATCATACAAGTAGTAAATCTATCTTTTTTTCTACAAATTTTTGCTAATTTCAAATGTGTATCATAATCTTCTTCAACAGGGAAAACTAATCCTCTAATTGCTAAAATTCTTTCATAAGTTTTAATATCTTCATCAGTAATTTGTAATCTTTCATCCCATTTTTTTTTCATTTTTTTTTTATTTTCTTCAAATAAATCTTCTCTTGGATCATTATATAAAGAAATAATTTCTTCTAAATCAAATAAATTTGCATTAGCTAATAATAATTTATAAGCTCTTTGATAAGATTCAGTTAATAAATTTTTTATTTTATCATTTATTGCTTCTCTTGCACAATTAATATATTCTTTTGCATTTTGATAATCTTCTTCTTTAATTGAAATTACTGCTTTAAAAAAATTTTTTTCGTAAATTTCTTCATCAACTTCAGGTTTAATTTTTTCTGTATAATGTTTTAATTTATCCCATTCTTTTAAATTTAATGAAGCTTTTGCTAAAGTTGGTGCCATTTTAACACTTAAAATTTGATTATTAGGATTTTTATTTTCAATTTCTTCTCCTAATGATAATAAATTTTCCCAATCACTTAAACCATCTAAACAAGTTACTTTTTTATTTAATAAATCTTTATCACTTTCTTTATTTAAATCAAAATCATTATTTTTATTATTTTTCATTTTCTTTTCAATAACTTCCAATGCTTCTTTCCATTGATGTAACTTTAAATACCAATCATCTTCATTCATTAAACCTTCTTTTAATTGTGCCATTTTTAAAATTCCAATTGCGCTTTCTGGTAATTCTAAATCATAATATAAATTAATTAATTTTTCCAAAGAAGAAAAATCATTATTATTTCTAAAATCATTTTCAATATAATATAAAGCTTTAGCATAAGCTTTACAAATATCGGCAACTTGACCTAATTTTTCAAAATTTAAAAATTCTATATGATGATGTTCTTCTCTTTCAATAAATTCAGATAAATTTAAAATTGTTAATAATATTTCATTTGGTGTTTTATTACTTTCAAGTGCAATATGAAGATATGATATTAAAGTTGATTTTTGTTCTGAATTTAACATTTTCCAAACACTGATAAATGCATAATTGTATAATTCATTTATTAATTGAGGATAATAATCACTTACATTTTGACAACAAAATAAAACATATGATGGTGATTGTAAAAATAAACTTTTTGATGATGATTTAAACCATTCATACCAATCATCTTCTATTGAACAATTAAAAGGATTAAATTCATTTAATAAACTTTCTATATTCATTAAACCACTTCTATTTTTATCTTTTGTATTTTGGGTTGTTTCAGTATATGAATCTGATGTTAATTTTCTTTTTTTATTATTATTATTTGTTTTCTTTTTTTCTTGTGTTAACATTTCTAAAATATCATCTTTTTCAATTATTTTTTTAAAGTCATTAAAATATTCTAAAGTTGATATTCTTAAACTTTTTGTTACTCTTAATATAAATGGGAAATATGTTAAAAAATTATTTCGGAAATGAACAAACATTTTTAAAAAAATTTTCATTATTTTATCTTTTGAAGGAGGAATTGTTTCTAAATATCTTAAAAGTATATTTATTACTTTTGGCATATGTTGACTAAATGAAGGTAATTGAATTATACTTTCTAAAAATATAAAAATATCATCATCTTTTTTTCTTAATGTAAGTTCATTTTTATAAACAATAATATTTGAGTTTTGATTTACATTATTATCTTTTATAAGTTCATTTGAATTTTGATTATTAGATTTTGTATTATATAAAAAAGAATATTTTTCTTCATCTTTTGAATTTTTTAATATATTTATTATTTCAGGAATAATTAAAGAAATATAATTTGATAATTTACTACTTACATTAAGTAAACATGAAAATAATTTTTTTCTAATATTAATAGAAATTCCAATTCCATTTTCATTTTTTGAAGATAAAATTTCTAATATTTGAGGAATTAATCTCGGTAAAAATTTTTCCATTTCATTTAAAAATAATTCAGTTAATTTTTTTAATATATCACAAATATTTTTTTGATATTCTTTTTCAGGTAAATATTTTTCAATCATTTTTACTAATTCTTGAATATAAGGTGTACAAATAAATTTATATTTCTTAATAATAAATAATATTCTATCAAAAACTAATAATAAAATATTTCCTTCAAAATTATTAACACAATTAATTAAAGTAGGTAAAATAATATAAATAACTGAGTTATCATTATCATTTAAATTTGCTAAAATTTCTTTTAAAGAAGTAATAACTCTATTACATGATTCTTGATTATTATTTTCTTGTAAAATATTCATTAAAGCTTTAATGGCATGATAAGTACAAGTATCTAATTCATTTTCATTAATTTCTTTTTGAAAATCTATTTTAATTTTTCCTAAAATATTAGTATTATTTATATTTTGATTTATTTTATTATTTGAATGATTTTTCATTTGTAATAATTTATTTCGATATATAATTTCATCATCTTCATAATTATTATATTCATCAGCCATATAATATTCATTTGCATCATTTTCATTTTGAATTTGATGAAAATTCATTAATAATTCTAATTTATCAGGATCCATTACTCCAATAAAACCAAAAATTCTCATTGCATATAATCTACTATTTTTACTTTGTACTCTTGATAATATTTGAATTAAAATATTTACTAAATCTATAAAATCATAATATATTTTCCAATCAATTTCACTATTTTCTAAAATTGATAATATTGTTAATAATGCCATTTCTTCTTTTGATTCTGCTGCATTTTCTTTTAAAATTGAAATACAAATCATTAAAATATCTTTATAATATATTTCAATTTGTTTTTTAAAATAATATTTATTTTTTATTAAATCACTTATAATTGATAATATACTTATTACTAAAATATCATTTGAATGATAAAGTGATTCTCCGTTTTCTAAATTGAAATCAGTTTCATTTTTTAATATTTTAACTAAAGTAGAAAAAATAATTTGAACATAATCAACAATATATTTTCCAGTATATCTTACAAAAAAACTAAGTAATACTATTGATTCTTCTTTTTCAAAAACATTTCTATTAATTTCTAATGAAAGAAATATTTCTAATAATTGTTTTTTAATAAATAAAGTAATTGTATTTAAATTTAAAGGAATTATTTTTCCAATTATATCAACAGTTTTCGCCTTAATTGAATTATTTGAAAAATTAAGAAAAAAAGTTAATTTATTAAAGAAATAATTTTCACTTAATAAATAATAATATCTTGAATCATCAATATTTTGAAGCATTAAAAGTTTTAAATCATCATCATCATCATTTAATATTAAAGTAAGAAATGAATCAACAATTATATTTAATATATATTCAATTTCATTATCTAAAATGATTTTATTACTTGTAATTGAAGAAGAACTTTGTTTTCTTAATTTTAAAATTTTATTTTCATGAATAATATGTTTAATATATTTATTATCATCTGAATATTCTTGATAAATTAAAGGAATCCATGTAGATGAAGCTAAAGTTATTATTATTTTTTTTACTTCAATATTCTCACTTTCTAATAATTTAACACAATGTTGTTGATAAAAAACTAAAATATCTTTTTCAAAAATATGATTAGTAATATCTTTTAAAAATGATAAACAATTAAGTTTTAATTTACTCATTACAGCATTAAAATTAAATTTTGATTGATTCTTTATATTGAAAATATATAATAAAATTGATTTTTGAGAATTTGTTAAAAGTTCTTTTATTTCTTTTAAAAATTCAACTAAATTTATCCTTTTTTGTTGTTCACTCATTTGAATTGAATTAAAATTATGATTGAAATTAAGTTCTAAACTTTCTATATTTTCATCATTTTCAAATTTTAAAGTTCTTGCTTTCATTAAAGAATCTTTTAAATCAATTTCTTTATTACTTACAATCATAGATATTACATTTAAAACAAATGCAATAATTTTAAAAACTATTTTTGATCTTTCATTAAATAAAGATAATAATTTATTTAAAAATAAAATATGATTTTTATAAAATCCACAATTAAACATTTTATCAGATAAAAATTTAATAGGAAAATATTCTATAACTTCAGTACTATAATTTTGAAAAAAATTACTTAAACAATCTAAAATATTTATATTAAAAACAGAAGGATTTTTTTCAATATCGTCTTTAATAACAGTTAATATTGTTTTAGAATAAGCAGAAAATTTAATTTGACTTATAATTAAACTTAATTGACCAAAAGTAATTAATAATTGAGATTTAAGATCATTAGTTGGTTTAGATGAATAAAATGAAATAAATTGTTGAATAAAAATATCAAAATAACTTTCTTCAAAAATTTCTTTTTGAAATTCACTTAAACAAGGAATAGTATCAATTACAGCAATTCTAATTATATTACTTTTATGATTTTTATTTCTATTTAAAAATTCCATTGCATCTTTATATTTTAAATTAAAAAATTCTCTTCTTTCAGTACAAACTCTTATAACTAAAATCATCCCATGAATTATATTTACATCTAATACATTATTCTTTAAATTTGATTCAATACATATTTCATATATTTTTTTAGTATAACTTTTTTTAATATCAATATCACGATTTGATAAAAGAATTAAAAACTCATGAATTAATTTTTGAGAGGCAAATCTAATATTATCTTTTGGTGATTTATAATTAGATATTATACCAGCAAAATGTTTAAAAGATTCTATTATTTTTGTATATGAAATAACAGGTGAATTTTTAAGAAATTCTGTTAAAACACTAATCATTGCATATTTAGTATATTCATATTTAAAATTTTGTTCTTTTTGAAATTGTTCAAACATTGAATCTACATGAGATTCTATAATTTGACTTGCAAATGTTCCACAAACATTAATTAAATTTCCAATTGTTTTAATTATTTTATTAAATTGTTCCATTGATCTATTACAATAATATATAATATGCATTAATATAGGAAATATTTTATTCATAAAATTTGTTATTGAAATATTATTTTCTTGTAATACTCCTAAAATTTTATGTATTAATTTAATGATAATCTCATCTGAAATATTATTTATATTTTTATCTAAAAATGCTGCAATTTTTGAAATAATTTCATCAGCATATTCTCTATTTTGATATAAATATTTACTAATCATTTTTAAAGAATATTCTATTGTTGTCCTTTTTTGGGTTAGTAATTGGTATAATAAAATATTTAAATCTATTTGATTTATTCCTGATACATTATTCATTTTTATAAAAAAATAATATTATTAATTTTGTGTATTTATAATGTCAAATGAACAAATAAGAATTTTTTTATTTGAAAAAACTGTTAACCCAATTAATATTTATTTAGAATTATCTTCATTTAAATCATTTACTTTTTATTTAATTGATGATATTAGAAAAAATTCAAAAAGCAATTATAAAATTATTAATTTCGATCCTTTATATTATAGACATTGCCTACTAAATAATGATAATAAAATTTCATTTAATACAGAATATTCAAAAAATATTTTTGAAAATTTAACAAGTAATATTCTTATTATTGGAGTAGAACTTTTATCTGATTATGATTTAAATGAATTTTTTAAAGAATTTTCAAAATTAAATTTAAATAATGTAATTTTTGTAATTTCTTCATCAATAAATAAAACTCATAATATTCAATCAATAAAAAATTTTTGTTCTTTATTATTAATTGAAAATATTTATAGAAAAAAAGATAACTTTTTATATTCCAAAATTGAAGTTAATAATATGTTAAAATTAAATAGAGATTATGTTGTATTTCAATATGAAATTCAAGATAATAAAATATTTAAATTTAATGGAATTAAATTATATAGTGGTGAAATGAAAACTCTATTTGATGAAGTGCAAAAAGTTATTGAACATGAAACAACATTTAATGTTAATTTAACTGAAAATGAAAGAAAAGAAAAAAATGAGGTTGCATTACCTTATATTAAAACAAATGAAGAAAAGAGAAAAGATTTAATTGAAGTAGATCAAAATGATATTGATGAATTATATGATGAAGATCCAGATGATGATTTAGATATATAAATTAAAATATAAAAATATTAAATAAAATTTTTTATTAATATAGTTAAAAATCAATTTATTTTAATTTTTAAAACTAAAATAGACTTAAAAATAAAAATAATTTTTATTAATTATTTTTTACTCAATTAACTCATTTAAAAATAATTTCTATATTCATTATTTTTATAACTTAATTACATAATAATATATAAATAATAAAGAAATAAAAATAATTATTATTTAAATAATATATGTCCAATGAAAGTCAACTAAATACATTTTCAGAAACCTCAAAAAAATTTTATAATGAATTTATAAAAGATTTTATACCAGATATTTCATCGGAAGAATTCAATAAATTTAAATTCAATTTTCTAAATATGTTAATAGAAGTAAAAAATCATATAATATAATATAGAATCTTTCTGAATTTTTTGACAATGAAAGACTTATACAACTTGTTATAAACACAATGCAAATAGGATTTGATATATGGAATAATACACCTAAAACAGAAATCCTAAAAAATGATATTTTTATCTATTTTTTCTTAGCATCTTGTTTTATTGTAATCAAAGTAAATTTTTTTTAATTTTTATTTCTTTAGTTGGAAAATCAAAAAAAAACAAAAAAATTAAAAAATTGGATATGTGAAAGAGAATTTGATTTCACATTTATAATTTGGGCAGAGAGGCTAATATTAAGAAGATGTTCTTGGATTATTTGTAGAGATACTCCAAATGATATTTTAGAATTTATATTTTTTACTTATTTTTCAAAAGAAATAAAAAAAAATTATTTTGAAATTATTAAAAGTTTAATCCAATTTATTTATCTTGAATATAAAGTTTATTCCAGATATGATATGTTTACTATTACTTTATCATGTATTATTTTTGCAATTAGGAATACAAAAAATATTGAAAAAAAAATACAAGAAGAATCAAATATGATAATTTCAGATATTATGAAAAAAATTAATTTTTGTAATTTTGATAAAATTGATGAATGTATCAAAGATATTATTGATTTGATTAATGTAGATTGTAATGAAAACCAAGAAATAATAGAGGAAAAGGAAGTTAATTATGAGAAAAGTATTACAAGAAGTAATTCCTCTGCATCTTTAGTTGAATTATTTAACTCTTTTGATAAAAAAAAGAAATCTCAAAAAAAAAAATATCAAAATGAATGTAAATATGATATAAATATATTTGAACAAAAAGAAGAAAAGAAATATATGAGTAAAAAAAGGAAATATATATAATAGTAATTTTTTTTCATTTGAAAAAACGTTATAAATATAGCAAATTTTATTGTGCTTTATAGTTTAATTAATATTTTACTATATATAATCATAAGAAATTTATATATATCCTTCTTTATGATTAATATAAAGTATATTCATATTTTGAAATTAATCCTACTTAGATGTGGAGAAATAATTTTTTCATTTAATAAAAAATAATAATTAAAATAAATATATAATAAATAATAAATAATTATTTATTAATTATTTCTTTATTAATAATGAATATTAAAACAAAAAAAGATAATAAGAAAAAATCAACCAAAAAAATTGCATTTCATTTAGATGATAAAGGAAGAAGAATTTTTGATTTTAGTCAAATTCAATTAGAAAAAAGAGAACAAATAAAAAATAGAAAAGAAAAACTAAAACAGAATTTAGCATTTGAAACAGCAACATTTAAATGTGAAAAATGTCAATTAACTTTTACAGACAATATATCATATCAAGAACATTTAAATGGAAAAAGTCATAATTCAAAAGTACATTTACAAGTAAAAGAAGCAACAGTTGAAAGTATTAAAGAAAAATTATTAGAAAAAAAAAGAGAGAGAGATATACAAAAATTAAAAGAGAAAGAATTAAGAAAAAAACAATTAAAAGAAAAAGAATAATAATATATTTTTAAATTTTATAAATTATTATTTATTTTATATAAGTCCAAATATTTATAACAATAGCACAAATTCTTCTTACTTTCCTTTTTTTATCACATAAAAATGGCTTTAATAATAATATTATATCTGTATTTTTGTCTATATCATTTAATTCATCTGCTGTTATATAATCTTTTATTATTCCTATTACTTTTAATCCTTCTATCTTTAAATTTTGATTTGTTTCTTTATTTGATATTATTTCTACTATTTTTTGAATAATTTCAAAGTAATTTCTAAATTCATTTGATCTTTTTAATATTTCAGAATCAGTATTATTTGCTAATATTTGTTTAAAATTTAATATTGTTTTTTCTGAGTTTATATTATTAATTAAACATTGATAATTTGTTAAAAAAATTAAATCTATATTTTCTTTTTTTTCTTCTTCATTAAAAGTTAAATATAAATTTAAAATTAAATTTAAAAAAGCTCTATCTTTATGAAATTTTTTCATTTGTAATAAAATATAATCTCTTTTTTCTTCTGATAAATCAGGAATATTAAATAATTTTGATGATTCAAAAATTTCTTTGAATTTCGAATTATTGATTAATTCAATTAACTCATTAATAATAGATTTAAAGATTGAATTATCAATGTTAATTTTTAATAAAAAATAATTAATTATAGAAGAATAAAAACATTCAATTAATTTAAATTCATTTTCTGAATTCGAATTATTATATAAGTTTTTAATATCACTGATTAATGTTTTTTCTATTTTATTTTTCAATTCTTCAGTACAATAATTTAATAATTTAAAAACACATTTTGATAAATATTCTTGGATTATAGAACTTAAATTTTTATTTGTAAAATATATTTTTTTTAAATTTTCGTATATTGAATCACAAAATGAATTATTTTTTTCCAAATTATCTAAAGAAATTGAAATGAATTTTAAGCTATTTTCATTAAAACTATTAGATAAAAAATTATTTAGAATATTGAAGTAATTTAAATCAAATTTTTTATTTAATATTTCAGTGATTATCTCAAAATAATCTGGATTCTCAAAATTATCCAATATTATTTTTTCAAATTGTTTGGAATTATTATTCAATATATCTTTAAACTTTTCATAATTATTCTTTAATGTATCTAGAATAAGATTTCTTATATATAAATTATTTATATTTAAAATTAAAAAATTTATAATTTCATTTTTATTTTCATTAAGTTGTAAAAGATATTTTAATATAGATATTTCTTTTATTTTTCCTTCTGAATTATCTTCTAAAAATTTAATTTTTGTTAAGTCAAATAAATTTATATTAATAGTTAAACTTAATGATACAATACAAAAAGATAAATGTTCATAATTTTTTACATTACCATCTTTTAATTCATAATAATGTGAATAAATTAAATTATAAATTTCTTCATTTGAAAAAATTTGAATTGTTGTAATTTTAACACATAAAGAAGTAATAATGTCAGTAACTAATATAAAAACTTGAATATTATTTTCATATATTTTTTTATCTTTAATTAATGTTAAAAACATTTCTTTATTTTTAATTAATAAATCTACAATTTGAGGAATAGAATTTTGTTTTCTTAAAATAAAGAATAATAAACTATTTGCATTTTTTAAGAAATGAGTATATTTTTTAGTAAATAAAAATAATGAAATTAATTTTACAATAACTTCAGCAGTTTTATATATAAATTTATTTTCTAAATCATATTCAATAATTGAACTAATAACATCTTTTGCATCAAATGAATTTTTTATTTCACTTTCTGAAAAAATTTTATCACTCATATTTAAAAAATCTTTTTCAACTTGATTATCATAAGGTGCATAATGTTTTAAAAAATTAGTTAAAGTAATTAAACATAAAATATTAATATTTTCATCATTATTATTTTGAATTATATTTAATATATAACCCATTATTTTTGGGTAAAATTTTTGTAAAGATTCTCTGGAATATTTTTCAAATATTTTTTGTAAAGTTAATAAAATATCACCAGCATCTTTTATTTCATATTCATTTATTTCTTCAAAATAATATTCACCAAAATAATCAAGTGATATTATTTCATCTAATAAAGTTGATAATTCTTTTGCTGTGATTGGATTTTTAATATCTTTTGGAGGAGTAAAATTAATTGGATAAAAACTATTTATAATTTCAAATATTTCTTTTGAGAATTTAATTAAAATATCTTTTGGTAATTTTTTGTACAAATTATCTAATAATTTAAACATTTCAACAATATTTCTTGGATCTCTTTCATCATCAATACAATCAATAATAACACTTATTAATTTTTCTTGTTCTTTTTCTTCAGAAAAAATTTGTTCATTAATTATTTTATGAAGTATTTTAATTGCATAAAATCTAGTTTCTTGAGTATATGCAGGAATATTTAAATTTTCTCCTGTGTAAATAATTAATACTTGTTTTGTTATTTCTTGTTTTAAATCTGAATATTGTTCATATAAAAAATATATTGCTTTTACAAAATATGGAACACAACTTATATCATTGAATTTTGTTATTATATAATTTAAAATTTCTTTTTGACTTTCTAATTTAAAAGATTTTTTATATGATATTATTAATTGAAGAATTAATGAGGAACCTGAATATTTATTTGGAAGGAATGTAGATGAAATATAATCATTACATATTAATATAATTTGCTTAATTAAATTAATTTCATTGTTTTGGTTATTTTTAATAAAATTTATTATTTCTTTTATATATGGATTTTCTTTATTTTTATCATTTTTTAATTCAAAGGAAATATAATCATTTATAATTTTTATTATTTCATTTTGAGACATTTAAATAAAAATATAAATTAAAAAAAAAGAAATAAAATAAAAATATATATTTATAATAAATA
>JAEEGK010004428.1_pt1 | contig 34437 bp, 29 predicted proteins | sample 8958771 | NCBI WGS metagenome assembly JAEEGK01 (sample SAMN16246547, study PRJNA631951) | gut metagenome | biome: gut microbiome; feature: rumen; material: SC-attached | host: Bos | place: Iran: Karaj | collected 2018-10 | reverse complement strand
ATATGCACGGCGGATATAACAGATTTTCGGAAATTCTTATCAAGATGTTGGATCCTACTTATAATATAAATGAAATTATGAGAACATTTAATGAAGCAGATTTAATCAAGCAGGGAAAAGAAAGAAATTTAACCGATGAAGAACTTGATAAAATAGAAGAAACAGAAAAAAAACTTAACAGGGATATAATCTCAAGAATAAAAACTATTAAGAAAAACATTTATATTTTGGGAGATATGCTTGACAGAGGAGATAAACAGTTTGAAACTTTTGAATTATTAAATCAAATATCAAAAACCGAAAAATTAAGATATATTATGGGAAACCATGATATATATGCTTTCATGAATTTGTTGGGATTACATCTCCCTTTTTATGAAGATTATAAAGGTATTTATGAGGATTATACCGTTGAAGTCTATGACAAAGGAACAAAAAAGAATATAAAAGTTTTGAATCTTCTTAAAGCTATGAGAACTTACGGAGCGGAAGACAACAGAGAACCGAAAGATGATGAAGAAGTAATGGAGAGGAAAATAAGAAGAGAAAATGCAAAGAGTAAAAATTTCTGGGCAGAAAAACTTTATGAATATATGCAATATGCTGATAGTGTTCAAAAAGAATGGACAAAATACACAAATAAAAATGGTATAACAAAGGAACAGGAATTACAGGAGTTTTTCACAATAACTTTTGATCCTAATCATAAGACAGATTCTAAGCTTTTTAAATTAGATTCTAAAGGAAAAGATGTTTTAAACGAACCGTCTATCGTGCTCAATTCGGATAATACGGAACAACATATAAAAGATTTATTTTCAGATCCGAAATTCATAAACTTCCATAAGAAATTCTTTGGAAGAAATGTAGGTGTTGTTGTTTATACCGGTATCAGAGCGGTGAACAAAATGTCTATAAATTGGTGGAAAGACAGAAACGATGAATTGACAGAATTAAAGATTAATTATCCTCAATACACGAATTATTGGAATAGGTTACAATATGAAATAAATTCAATAATAACGGAACAACAAGATATATTGGATAAAAAATATTCAACCGGGGACTGGGGATGGCTTGTAATCGATTCAATAATGTATAGAAATTATGAAAGCACGGAATGGAATGCTTTGGATTGGGTATTTCATAATAATTGGGGCGGTGGAGAAAACGGATTCTTAAATCAACTAAACAAAAAAATAGAGAGAAGAAACAAAAAAATGTCCGAAAAAATGCCTTTTGTTACTCCCGCAACATATTTTGATAATCCGTATATAAAAGAATTATTAGAATTTTATCGTAAAAATTTCTATTTATACAGAATAGATCATTTCGGGAACTGTTATATGCATTCACTTCTTCCGGTAGATGATAACGGAGAGGTTTCCATCGGATATGTAGATGAATCCGGTGTTTTTGTGGAAAAAGATAAAGATGGTGTTCGAGAAAAAGGATTCGTTTATAAACACAAAAGGTACAGAAATAAAACAATATTGAAAGGATTGGGGAAAATTGCCAAAGATGTAAGAAATTATAATCCGGAAAAAGAACAATTATCTGAAATAAGGGAAGCTCTTACCATGATAACAGCAGTTTACGCCGATAATACAACAAGAATAAAACCGGCAAATTTAAAGGAAATGAAAGAAAAATTCGGCGGATTCTTCTCAATATTAAATAAAATGGGAATATCCACATTGGTTGTAGGCCATAATCCTATATCTAAAATAAATAAAGTCGACATAAAAAGAGCCGAGGCGGAAATATTTAAGGTTTCCGATAAATATTATAGAAATTTAACAATCTTAAGTTCAGACGGAGAAATGTCTTCAGGATACCAAAAACCTCACGGAGCAGGATTAGGTATAGAAGTATCCTTACTTGGTGTAAGATACAGAGGCTTTTTAAAAGGAGATTCGAAAACCTTTTCCAATGATTATACTCCCGATGTTTTAGGGCGAGATATGAAATTTACAACAATTTTAAACATTTTTCCTTTGCTGAAAAAATTATTAATTTTAACAAAAAGAGAAACTACATTGGTAATGTCATCTACGGAAGGAAAAATAAAAGAAGAAATTGAACCGGCTTTTTTAAACGGCATTTCCACAATTGCAATTATTCCAAACAGGCTCAAAGAAATTTCTTCTCAAGAAAAAATAATAGAACAAAAGTTTATTATGGTAAAAAATATGAGCATTCCTTTTACCGTATATGCAAACAAAATATTAGCAGGTAACGGAAAGGACATAACCTGCTTATCTTATGAATATGACAAATCATCGGAAATATCGGATGAAGAAATAGAATTCGAAATAAACAAATATATCTTGGAACAGATAAAAAATAAGACTTATAAGAAACATGGAGTCAAGCCTGCAGGAAATATATTAACAAATGTAAATATATATGACGGTACACCTTACAACCAGTCTGAAGAAATGGCTATATCCGACAACTTAAGAGAAGCGCTAACAAAATCTTTCAAAGAAATACCTTTGTTGTATGATTTGAACTTACAACGTATGCCGAGAGCAAAAACGCTTATCACAGATATTAACATTGATAAAATAAGAGATTTGTTGTCAGCCGCATAAGACAACTCAACTTTTTGCTGTTAAAAAATATTTGAAAGGTTTAACATTCGTTCAAAGCAAAACTAATATTGGATTAGAGTATATTCCTTAGAGCCGATACCCAATTCTTGTGCATAGTTTAATTGAACCATATAGTCTATATCGGGATAAAGATGTTTTATAAAATCTTTACCGTAAATTTTATTTACAATATCTATGCTTGCTTTGTCTACGGCAACAGGATCAGCACCGGCAACAATTCCTATATCGTCAAGTAATACTTTATCTCTTCTTGTATTACAGTCACAGTATTTAGTTATATGATTTAAAAAACTTATACTGAAACTTTTTTTATTCTTTAATACACCATAACAGACTTCAACGATTTTCTCTTGCACATTTTTTAAGCTGTCATCCCAAGAAAGCTCAAATACTCCTTTAGGACAACTTATAGTGCATTCTCCGCAACCTATACACTTTTCTTTATTAAATGTAATTTTTTTATTTTTAAGCTCCAATGCTTTAGGCGGGCACCATTTTACACAATTTCCGCAACCTATACAGTTTGTTGTGTCAACTTCCGGATTTGTATTATGATGCATAGCATACTTTCCTGCCTTACTTCCGCATCCCATACCTATGTTTTTTAATGCTCCGCCAAATCCGGCAATTTCATGCCCTTTAAAATGATTTAAAAATATAAAAGAATCCGTGTAATAAATATCTCTTGCAACAGAAACTGTTTTAAAATGCTTTTTGTTTATTTCTACTTCGGCTGCAGCATTTCCTCTTAAACCATCGGAAATAATCACCGGGCAACCGCAATTATCTATATTAAAGCCATGTTTATTTGCCAATAATAAATGATGATATGCGTCGGATCGTTTACCTACATAAATTGTGCTTGCATCTGTAAGAAAAGGAAAGGCGGTTTTTTCTTTCGCAATGTCCGTTAAAACTTTTGTGTATTCAGGTTTAACATACCCTTCGTTACCATCTTCACCGAAATGCATTTTTATTGCAACAAACTGTCTTGCTTTTACATGGTCGAAAGCTCTTGCGAATTTTAAAAATTTATAAAACTCATTTTTCTTATTCCAAGGTAAAAAGTAAACTTTCCCGGACATACACTAACCTCTTTTATTATATTTTCTTAATTGTTTTAATGTGAGTTGAATATCTTTCGGTATGTCTGCAACAAAAACACTTTTTTCTTTGTTTCCAGGTAACAAAAGTTCCATTTGATGCAAATGCATAGGTAACCTTTTTAATAATGGTTTTTCTTTTGTAATACCTTTATATCTTCTTTTTAAATTTGAAAGCAAAATAAAATCTTCACTGCCATAAACTTTATCTATAGCGAGAGTATTTCCGATTGACCAAAAATGTGCTCTTATTTGATTTTTTCTTGTTGTTAGGGGATAAACTTCAACAAACGCAAAATTTTTAAATTGCTCAACAACTTTATATTTTGTTACAGATTTTACACCTTTATCGTTAACTGAAGTTGTTTGTTCGTTAACTAAAAGTTTTTTATTTATTTCACCTTCTTCGTTGTCCATAATGCCATTAACTAAAATATAATATATCTTTCTTACTTTTTCTTCTTTAAATTGTTTCGAAACAAAATCATGAGTTTTTTGATTTTTTGCAAAAATAACAATTCCGCTTGCCTCGTAATCAAGAGATGTTAAAGGAAAAATTTTTTGTTTTAAAGATTCTTTTAATATATCTGCTACTGTTTTGTTTTTCGTTTCTTCATTGTCTAAAACAAAAATCTCGGGGGCTTTATTTAAAACAATTACATCGTCATTCTCAAATATAACATTAAATTTTTTATTTTGCATTTGCAGATTCCTTTCTTGTATTTTGTATATTCTATCACTTTTTTTTATTCTGTTAAAGATTAATTTACAAAAATTTTACATTTTTTTAACAACATGTATCAGTATAATGTACTATAATAAATATGGGTGTATAACGCTTATTTATTTGTGGGGTAAATAGCTGTATGAATAAAAAAAATTTTATAAAACTATTTGCTGTTATAATTTCATTTTTACTTACCAATACACTAACCGTTTTTGCCGAAACAAACTCTGCCGGAAAAACAGCTTTACCGGAATACCAACAAACAAATTATCCTGTTAATATAAATAACAATGTTAGTGCTGAAGAAAAGGAAAAGTTACTGGAAAAATATTTTAACAATAACAACGAGCAAACAACAAGTGATTTCGACAATGCAAAAGAACAGTTAAAAAAAGACGGTTATGCAATTGTTCAAGACACTAAAAATCCGGATGCTTGGATTGTAAGCAAAGATATAAACGGAAAAAAGACATGTCTTACCGTATATCCTTTTGATGAGAATGGGGAAACTACTATCAATGTAGAAAATATAAAAAACATATTTAACACTTACACAGATTTAACGAGAGCTGGTTATACCGTAAATTGTTCCGAAAAAACGAAGTTGGATTATTATTCCTCGTTGGGACAAGAAGGGCAAGATTATATCCAACTAACTACTAATGACTGGACTATATCCAAAGGTCAAGCAGAAGTAACATTATCTTATAGTGATGACAACGGAGAGACTATTTCATTAAACAAAATTAATGAAACTTTTAAATTTGAAGAGGCAAAAGAACAATTAAAAAAAGATGGTTATACAATTGTTCAAGACACTAAAAATCCGGATGCTTGGATTGTAAGCAAAGATATAAACGGAAAAACAATATGTCTTACCATATATCCTTTTGATGAGAATAAAACGACTACTATAAATGTAAAAAATATAAAAAATATATTTAACACTTATAAAGATTTAACGAAAGCCGGTTATACCGTAAATTGCTCAGGAAAAACGAAGTTAGCTTATTATTCATCGTTAGATAAAAAAGGAGAAAATTATATTCAGATAACTGCCAATAACTGGACAATATCCAAAGGACAAACGAAAGTAACAATATCTTATTTTGATGATAATGGTGAAAAAAACATTTCACTAAGTAAAGTCAATGAGACTTTTAAATTTGAGAAAGCTAAAGCGCAATTAAAAAAAGACGGTTATACAATTGTTCAAGACAGTAAAAATGATAAAGCTTGGATCGTAAGCAAAAAGATAAACGGACAAAAAACATGTCTTACCGTATATCCTTTTGATAAGAACGGAAAAGCTACTATCAATGTAGACAACATAAAAAATATATTTAACACTTATAAAGATTTAACGAAAGCCGGTTATACCGTAAATTGCTCAGGAAAAACGAAGTTAGCTTATTACTCCTCGTTAGATAAAAAAGGAGAAAATTATATTCAAATAACTGCCAATAACTGGACTATATCAAAAGGACAAACAAAAGTAACAAAGGCTTATAACGATGACGGGAAAATTATTTCATTAGATAAAGTTAATGAAACTTTTAAATTTGAAAATGCGAAAGCACAATTAAAAAAAGACGGTTACAATATTGTTCAAGACAGTAAAAATCCGGATGCTTGGATTGTAAGTAAAAAAATAAACGGAAAGACAACATGTCTTACCGTATATCCTTTTGATAAGAACGGAAAAGCCACTATCAATGTAGACAACATAAAAAATATATTTAACACTTATAAAGATTTAACAAAAGCCGGTTATACCGTAAATTGCTCAGGAAAAACGAAGTTAGCTTATTACTCCTCGTTGGATAAAAAAGGAGAAAATTATATTCAGATAACTGCCAATAACTGGACAATATCCAAAGGACAAACGAAAGTAACTATGGCCTATTTTAATGATAATGGAAGAAAAGCTATTTCATTAAGTAAAGTCGATGAAGCTTTTAAATTTGAAAAAGCAAAAGCACAATTAAAAAAAGATGGTTACAATATTGTTCCAGACAGCAAAAATCCGGATGCTTGGATTGTAAGTAAAAAAATAAACGGAAAAATGAGATATCTTACCGTATATCCATTTGATAAGGATGGAAAAGCTGTCATCAATGTAAAAGACATAAAAAAGATATTTAACTCTTATTAAATATTTGATACTATAAAATAATACGGATAGTATATAAACTGTACCGCATTTATTTATTCGTGAGATAAAATATAGATGAACAAAAAAAATCTTAGAAAAATACTTGTTATTGTACTTTCATTTTTGCTTACCAATACATTAACCGTTTTTGCCGGGACAAATTCCACAAAAGGTGTAGTATTACCGGAATATCAACAAACAAAATTTTCCGAATCTATAAATAGTAATATCAGTGATGAAGAAAAAGAAGTTTTATTGAACAAATATTTTAATGGTGATAATGCATCTGTTAATTTTGAATTAGCAAAAGCACAACTCATTGCAGATGGCTATGATATTGTACAGGATTCAAATCAACCAGACGCATGGATTGTAAAAAGGGAACTTAATGGAACTACCGCTTATCTTATAGTTTATCCCTTCAATAAAAGTGGTGACTGTACAATAAATATCGAAACAATTGAAGGATTATTTAATGTTTATGAAAAATTAAAAAATGATGGGTATACAATAACCTTCGAAGGAAAAGAAAATATAATCAGCGAAAATACGTGGAATATATCCAAAGGTAATACAACTATTGCTTTACAAGTTTTTGACAATAACGGAAAAATAAATATATCGTTAGATAACGTTAATAGTCTTTTTACAGCAAAACAAGAACAAGAAAAATTCGAAACGGCAAAGGTGCAACTTGAAAAGGCCGGTTATAAAATTACACAAGATCCTTATCAATCAAACATTTGGGTAGTGGGAAAAACTTTTGACGATGGTTTTTGGGTGGGGATGACGTTACACAATAAAAATGATATTAATGTATTTACCATTAAAAATTTATTTGACACTTACAACAAACTAAGGAAAAACGGATATCATATAGATTTTTCTAATTTAACAAGTTCATATTTGTATTTCTCTCACGGAAAAAACCCTTATGGTGCAGCTCAAATAACAGATGGCACATGGACTATTTCAAAAAATGATCAAACTTTAAAATTATCCTCCGTTAAAAACAATAAAGTTGCAATAAATATTACAGATGTAAATACAGCCTTCTCGATCGTAAAGAATTTAAACGGAAAAATATTATCGGGATATAAATATTCTGTTAAATTTAGCGTGACTAAAATAGTAATTTCAAGAACAAAGGGCTCTTCAACACAATCGTTTAAGTTAGACCTTAACAACTATTTCGGAACCCAAGCTCTATCAAAATATAATTCCGCAAGTAAAATACACAGTAATTTTACAACACTTAAAACCGCAACAGTAGCCTATGATGATGTACTGACTATAATTAAGGCCCTGCGATCAAATATTGATCTTAATGTTGCCAAACTTGAGTCAAACAAAATAACAAGCTCTTTAATAAAAGCAATCAAAAAAACCGAAAAAACTATTACCGATTTAGTATCCACTCTTTCAACAAAAATAAAATCATTAAAAAAAGTTTTAGATACTGACACTTACAATGCCATGTATTCTATAGTAAAAGCTGTTTCAAAGAGAGCAACTTCATTAAACAGCAAAGTAGCTTCTTTGACGATAAAAAATGTAAATTCTCAAAAAGCAGATATATTAAACATGCTAAGTACTTTAAGGGTTTCAGTTAACTATGTGAATAAATCTAAACAATACAGGGAAAATGTAAAATTTGAAAAAGCAAAAACACAACTTGAAAAAGATGGTTATACAGTTATACAAAAAACTAAGGATACATGGCAGGTAGAGAAAAAAATTGATAAAACAAAAACTTATCTTACCATTAATCCTTTTAACGAAAAAAAAGAATGTACATTAGTTGCAGATAATATTGAAGGATTATTTAATGCTTATGAAAAAATAAAAAATGAGGGTTATACAATAATTTGCGAAGGGAAGAAAAATAAAGTCGCAACAAGCGATTGGACAATAAAAAAAGATAATTTTAGTATAACACTAAATCCGTTTGGGGATAATGATACTGTTGATATTTATGAAAGACTTTATTCTTTATTACATCAAACGACAGAGCAACAAATTACACAATTAAAAGGAGAAGGATATAAAGTTGAACAAGATGAATATAATAAAAATTCTTTTATAGTACGGAAGACATTTAATCGTTATTCTAACATGTATTTGCAAGTATATAACACCGAACAAAATCATTTGAATATGGATGTTGACACCATAAACGGACTATTTAATGCATATCAAAATATAAAAAATGCCGGTTATGAAGTATATTTTTTATCTTCCGAAAATTTATCTGAAAATATTTATTCATCAGATTATGGAGCATCCTCTGTATTATTAACACAAGATAATTGGTTGATAATGAAAGATGATTCTGTCATATCTGTAAACCCAATAAAAGAAGACGGCTCCGTAATTACTGTTAAAGATATTGAAAAAAACGGAACTTTCGGAAATTTTGAACAGACTGTCAAATTATTAACAACAAACGGATATAATGTACAACAAGATCCGTTTGACAAAAAAGCTTGGATAGTCAGTAAAAAAATAAATTCAAAACAAGTATGTTTGACGATTTATTTTAATAAAGAAGAAAAATCTTTCAATTTAAATACCCAAACAATTGAAGATTTATTTGAGCTTTACCAAAAGGCAACTGATGAAGGTTATGAACTGGTTTTTATTTCCGAAGCAACATCATACAACAATTCATTAAAATTTTATTCTAATTTAATAAAAAACTATACCGATTTTAAGGAAATAAATGCCGACAAGTGGATATTTTACAAGCCAAATACTTCTGAGCGAGAATCGTATAAAATATACAAAGTATTAAGGAATGACGGTTCTGTAATTTCTTCGGAAGAACTTAAGAAACCGGAAATAACCCAAAATTTTCAACAAAAAATAGATAAATTAAAAGCTGAAGGATACGAATTACATTTAGAAGATTATCCTTACTCCAAATATTCATGGGTTATAAGTAAAGAAATTTTCGGAAAAAACATTTGTATGGCAGTTTATCATTATGATGGTCAAGATGATTTTGATACACCGACAGAATTGGTTGAAAAAATTTTTGATTCTTATGAAAATATTACTGAGTCGGGATATACAATAAAGACTTCTGATTTCTCCATGAACTCTTATTATTATAATTTAGAATACGGAGAAGAAGAGTTTGTTAAAATATCAAACGATGTCTGGTTTGTTTTTGATGACCAAAAATATGCTTTTGTTTATCCTACGAAGTATACTAATTCAGATAACATTAGTTTTAGTGAAGATAATCTAAGAGAAGATATTAAGCAATTGTGTGAAGATGGATACAAAGTCGAACCCAGTAAAAATGATGTAAATTCTTGGATAATCAGCAAACAAATAAATTCAAAAATACTATATCTTAATGTTATTGTTAGTCCACAAAATGGTTTTGATTTAGATATTGAAACCATTGAGGGATTGTTTAATGCTTACGAGCAAATTATAAATTACGGAGGGAAAGTTTTTTTCCCGAACAATAGTTTGAATGATTTTCCATTAAATGATATGAAGAAAAGGATTCAAATTAACTTAAACAAATGGATAATATCAACAAACGGTTATACAATATCATTAAATTCCTCAAAAAATATTCAAAAATTTGGAGAACTATTTTATTCGTTAAAAAAACAAAATATAGATATTTTAGATATGGAAAATGATGAATTAACATTAAAAATTATGTTTTCAGACGAGTTCGCAGAATTTTGTGAACAAAATAAAAATTTTAATGATATTTTAAAAGAATACAATTTGTCTATAAGTGTCGGTAGAAAAATTTATGAAGTTATGGGAAAAAAACTTAAAGATGTACAGGAAGAACAATTTAGTGAGATATTAACGGAAACATTGAATTATTACAAAGAAGTTTTTGAAATTGCATCATCAATTGATATGTTAAGCAATAATATTGCAGTTTATAGTCTGCATAATAGCGAAGAATGGTATTCAGGCGGTCCAAGATTTTCTCCTAAAGGATTGAGCAACATATTGAAAATTTTAAACATATCGCCAGTTACATTTGATTCTACCGAACTTTATAAAATTTCTTCAAATTCATATCAAGAAAGTGTAAAAGAATTTCTAAATAGAATAATAAACTTCAACAAATCAGGTTACGAAAAAGCATTGTTTGTTTTTGACGGACATGGAGGAACAAAAGGTTTTTATTACAACGACTCGGAATATATTGATGTAAAAGAATTATCAGAAACATTAATAAAAGCATATAACAATGGTATAAACTTAGAAAACTTAACTCTTTATTTTTCAAGTTGCGAATCATATTATTTTGCAAATAATATTATAAACAACTTAAAATCTGCAGGAATAGAAAAATTTCCTCAACTTATTGCAGAAGCGGGAAAAGAAACGGAATTGGGATATACTGCCCGCGTGGGAATCTCCAATTTGGAATTTGCCATTATTTCCGATTTAAACAATAAGAGTGCCGAAGAATTGGAAAATATTTCCGGACATTTAACATTGGAACTAGTTGCAAATTGTCCAATGTATTTATCAAATCATACGGTATTTATAACAAATTCACAAATAGAACAATTAAATGAACAATATGCACAGAAAATCGGTACCATTGTGGGTAAAAACAATGTAAATTATTCTCGTAATCCTTATTCCGAACTACAGACAGAACAGACTGTTGAAACACTGGAAAATATTGCCAACTTTTTTAATTTGAAAAATCCTGAAGAATTTAAAAACTCCACTATCGGAACGGCAATAGGTGTAATAATGGAAACATTTAATTTTATGCAGTCTTCAGATACAGAAGACAGTCTAAGTTTTGAAAATCAACATAAAAATTTAACACCGGAACAAGAATCGGTAATACAAGAAATAAGAGAATTAACTAAAGAAGCTGAAAAAGCGGTAATAGAAAGTCCCATAAGCAATTCTTTAGCCGGTCCTGCAGCAATACTTACGGAATGGATAACACATTTTATCTATAACAAAGCTGTAATATCCAAAAACGGAGCAAATACAACAACAAACTCTTTAAGTGTCGGTGAAATATCTTCGATATTATCTGAAAAGGTTAACGGAGAAACAAAAAGCATTTTTGAACAGATAAGTATTTTGTTTAAAGTTCCTGTGGAAAAGATGACAAATGTAGTAGCAAATTTTATATATAATAATTCCGTAATTTCCGAAAGCAAACAAAATACAATGATGTCATCTTTAAAAAATACTGTTTTCTCTTTTCTGAAAAATGTCGGTACCGAATTAAGAAATGTTATTGAACCTACAGTTGATAAATTCTTTCAATTCCTTTATGACAGAAATATTTTATAAAAGAAATTTTTATATCTCAAAATTACCTTCGGCAATTTTTTTAAATTCATCTTCGCTTAATATCTTTATACCAAGTTTAACGGCTTTATCGTATTTACTTCCCGGATTCTCACCCACGACGACATAGTCCGTTTTTTTGCTTACGGAAGAAGTTGTTTTTCCACCAAGTGACAAGATAATATTTTCTGCATCTTTTCTTGTTAATGTAGATAACTCTCCAGTCAATACAAATGTTTTATTTGCAAGAGGGGAGAAAGAAGTATCTTTTTCCGGTTCCGTTGTATTTACACCTAATGTTTTTAGTTCTTCTATCATTTTTAAAGTTTGCTCGTTCTCAAAAAAATCTAAAATAGATTGAACTAAAATCGGACCTATTTCATTAATAGATAACAGTTCTTCTTCTTTCGCAGAAATCAAATTATCTATATTTTTAAATTTATCGGCTAATATTTTTGCGGATTTATCACCTATATGTCTTATACCTAATGCAAAAATAAGTTTACTCAAAGGTTGTTTTTTACTATCTATTATTGCTTGTATCAAATTATTGGCTTTCTTTTCTTTAAATAAATCTAATAACATCAGATCGTCAAATGTAAGTTTATATATATCGGCAAAAGTGTGTAATTTATTTAATTTCAACAATTGATCGACAACAACTTCACCGAAACCGTCAATATTCATTGCATCTCTCGATACAAAATGAATTAAACTTCTTCTGAATTGTGCAGGACAAGAAGGATTTATACAAACATAATAAACATCTTCTTCTTCCTTTACAATGTGGCTGTTACAAGACGGACATTTCAGCGGGGGAAGAAAATATCCTTCACTGTTTTTTCTAGCAACTTTTATAATTTTAGGAATAACCTCTCCTGCTCTTTCAATTATAACATCATCTCCGATATTTACATTTAATCTTTCTATTTCATCGAAATTATGTAATGTTGCATTTGAAATTGTAACTCCGGATAATTGAACAGGGGATAATGTTGCTTTAGGAGTTATAACTCCGGTTCTTCCGACTTGTAGTTCTATCGATAACAATTTTGTCGTGGCCTGTCTTGCGGGGAACTTATAAGCTATTGCCCACTTAGGACTTTTATTGGTATATCCTATTATTTTTTGCAGGCTGTAATCATTCACTTTTACTACCGCTCCGTCTATTTCATACGGCAAATTATCTCTGTTTTCCTGCAAGTACATTAGAAAATCCGCAACTTCCTTAATATTCTTGCATACTTTTATATCTTTTTGAACAGGGAATCCTATTTTAGAACAAAAATCCAAAAATTCGGAATGTTTTTTTAATTCTATACCTTGAACCTGACCGAAAGAATGTACATAAAAACTAAGCTTTCTTTCCGCCGTTATTTTAGGATTTTTTTGTCTTAAAGAACCTGCTGCGGCATTTCTGGGATTTGCAAACCTTGTAACGCCGCCGTCAAGTAAACTGGCGTTAAGTTGTTGAAAATCTTTTTTATTTATATAAACTTCACCTCTTATTTCACACAAAATACTTCTATCGTTATTTAACAATTTAAGGGGAATATTTTTTATTGTTTTTAAATTTTCGGTAATATCTTCTCCGTATTTGCCGTCACCCCTTGTTGCTCCGGATACGAAAGAACTGTTTATATATATAAGGCTGGCACTTAAACCGTCTATTTTGGGTTCTACAATAAACTCCAAAGGTGTATTATCGCCTAATATTTTTTTTATTCTCTCATTCCAAGCCAAAACATCATCCAATGAATATGAATTATCTAATGATAACATAGGAGTATTATGTTTTACTTGTTTGAATGTCGAAGATACAACCGAGCCTGAAACTCTTTGTGTAGGGGAATCAGGAGTTATAAATAAAGGATTGTCATTCTCTAATTTTTGTAACTGTTTGAAAAGTTTATCATACTCAAAATCGGATATTTCCGGATTATCCAAACAGTAATATAAGTAATCGTGCCTTCTTATCTGATTTCTTAAATCTTCTATTTGTTTTTCAACAGAATATTCTTGTTCCATATGTTTTTATTTAGATTTTCTTTCGTTTTTTAACTTATCCAATATACCATTAACAAATTTACCGGAATCTTTATTTGAATAAGCTTTTGAAATTTCAACCGCTTCATCTATTATTACACTGATGGGGGTTTTTGGCATGTAAAGAATCTCGTAGGCAGCAAGTCTCATTATATTTCTGTCGATTACGGTCATTCTTGATATTTCCCAATTATCGGCATATTTTTCTATAAGAGAATCTATTTCTTTCTTATTTTCACAAACACCTTTAAAAATAGTAACAGTAAATTCTCTATACGGAATTTCTACCGGCAAAATTTCATCAAAACATTCAAAAATAGACTTTTCATCCATAGAACAGTTATCAAATGCGTATAACATCTGTAAAGTACATTCTCTGGATTGCCTTCTTGTGCCCATAAAAAGATCCTTTTGTTTAAATTGTGTGCAATATAACAATGAAATTCTATAAAAAACAGCTTTATATGTCAAATATAAATATTATGAAAAAATAGTCAAAAAGCAAGTAAAAAAAATAAAAAAGTGATAAGTAAGGTCTCAAAAGAAACAATGCATTATAAAATATACATTAAACATACATATAAAAATATTTTATTTAATTAAACAGATTAAATTTTCAATAAAAAATGGGAAAAAGCAAGTAAAATCCGGCAATAAAATATAAAAAAACAGCCAAATAAATAAGTAAATCAGACAAAAACAAACAAACTTGCTTATTTCAGTATTTAAAGTAAAAAATTCAACTAACATTTAAACATTCGTAAAAAGCATTGTGAATGCTATTGTATAATTCTTAAAATAAAATATAAAAACATATAAAATTAATACTTATAAATATAAATAATTTGCTTTAACTTAATATATTACTTCAATGTTAATTAAATTTATTTTTATATATTCAACTTAACATAATATATCTTATCGGAACCATTTAAAATTACAAATTTTGCCTAATTTTTGCAAAAAAAATAATTTTTTCAAATTTTAGCCAAAAAAAATAAAAATTTTTTTCTTAAAATAAAGGATTTTAAAATTTTGCAAAAAAGAACCCAATAAAGAAATAAAATTTTTTGACTAACCTAATAAAATAATTATATAATCTAAAAAAGTTAAATTTTAGCCCAAAAGGATCCAGAGAAATGAATATTTTAAGAAAAATATTTCCTTGTTTTTTGGTAATTTTATTAAATTTTGTACTTGTAAGCAGTATAAAAGCAGAAGATAATATTTTTACAGCGGCAAAAAACGGAGATATTTTTGCACTGGAACTGGAAATAAAAAACAAAGCAAATATAAACCAGCAGGATGATTTAGGTAATACTCCCCTTATATATGCATGTTCAAAGAATAACTATGAGGCAGTAAAGCTGCTTTTAAAGAAGAAAGCAAATACAAAAATAGTCAACAAAGACGGTGTTTCCCCGTTAATGGCAACAAGTTATGCCGGAAATACGGAAATGTTAAAACTTTTATTAAAGGAAAAAAATGATATAAATTTAAGAGATAAAACAGGTTCAACGGCTTTTATGTATGCCTGTATGAATAAAAATATCGATAATCTGGCTTTATTAATAGAAAAAAAAGCTAATCCCAATATAGCAAATAACCTTGGAACAACACCTCTAATGCTTGCCATAAAAAACAAGAACACTGATGTAGTTAGGTTTTTATTATCAAACGGTGCAATTGTAAATATGATTGATAAAAACAAAATGTCCCCTTTCTTTATCGCTGCAAGGAACGGAGATGTTGATTTAATGAAAAATTTGGTGTTGGCAAATGCCAATACAACCGCTCCGAATATAAAAGGCGTTCCCCCTTTTATAGCTTGTGCCGCATGTGGAAATTTAGCAGCAATAAAATATATGGTTGAAACATTAAAAATTGATATTAACACAAAAGACACAAACGGAAATAATGCTCTCATGGCTGCCGTTGCTTTCATGTATCCGGGCATAATGGAAAATGTACTTATTGATTCAAAAGAATTAAAAGCTGCGTCGGAAAGTGATTTTTTTGATCAGGTTCAGAATATGAAAAAAAACAGCAAAGAAATAATGGAATACTTGGTTAATAATGGTATATTCATAGATAATACAAATAACAAAGAAATGAATGCTTTTATGCTTGCAATAGAAGAAAATGACGTAGAAACAGCAAATTACTTATATGGAGCCGGGATAAATACAAATCAAATTGATGTTAACGGTAATGACGCCTTACTTTTAGCTGCACAAAAATCCAATCTCAATGCCGTATCTTTTTTATTGCTTTTGGGTTTGGATATAAATATTGCCAATAACGAAGGTAAAACACCTCTTATGTATGCTATAGAAACCGGAAACTTTGACATGATAGAGTTGCTTTTAAGCAATAAAAAAATAAATGCTAATTTATCAGATCGTGCAGGAAAAAGTGCATTAATGTATGCCTGCGAATACGGATATATTAAAGTAACGGCAGATTTAATAACAAAATTTTCCGTTAATATAAACAGTACGGATATAAAAGGCGAAACTCCTTTGATGTACGCTGTACGAGCAGGAAATATTCCTATAGTAAACATATTAATTTCTTTAAAAGCAGATAAAGATATTCGCAACAAACAAGGTTTGTCCGCTTTGGATATGGCAAAAACATATAACGATGACGAACATATCGAAATAGTTAAAATATTGGATGGAACAAAAACAGCCGAGGCTGCAGCAAAATTAGCTGCCGAAAAAGCTAAAAAAGAAGCTGAACTTGCAAAAAAGAAAAATTCTTCAAAGAAAAACACAACAAAAAAGTAAAAATTTTTTCTATAACATTACACCGACAATATCTTTAATATTTGTTTTATCGTCGATATTTAATATTTTGATATCAGGTTGATGCATAAACCAAGTTAGTTGCCTTTTGGCATACTGTCGTGTGCCTTGTGCAAATTTTTCTATTAATTCATTCTTGGAAATTTCATTATTAAGATATTTTACTATCAGGCTGTATCCTAAACCGGTAAGGCCGTAACAATCTTGTTTGTATCCCATACTCAAAACTTTTTTTGTTTCTTCAATCATACCGGAGTTTATCATTTTTTCACATCTTTCGTTTATTTTTTTGTATAAAATTTCTCTGTCTCTTACCAATACAAAATGTTTAAAATTCTTTTTCTTGTCTTTTTTCTTGTTGTTTTCCAACAAATATGTCATGGATTTGCCCGTGATTTTATATATTTCATAAGCTCTTATTATTCGTTGAGTATTCCCCTTATTTTTTGTTGCACTTAAAGGATCTACTTTAAATAACAGATTATATACAAAATCCAACCCTTTTTCTTTAATAATATTTTCAATTTCCTGCCTTATTTTTTCATTTGCATCGGGTAAATCGTCTAAGCCGTATAAAAAAGTTTTAATATATAAACCGGTTCCCCCCACAATTACCGGATTTTTATTTTCTTTAAAAATAATATCTTCATATTTCTGTGCATCGTTTTCAAAGTTTTTAGCCGTATATTTTTGATCCGGGGTAATTATATCCGTCAAATACTGATTTACCCCCTCAAACTGCCTTATATTGCCTTTAATAACACCTCCTTTGTTCGTTCCTATATCAAGATATTTATATACCTGTCTCGAATCCGCGGAAATTATTGAACCGTTTATTTTTTTACATAATTCAACAGCAACAGCCGTTTTTCCGACTGCCGTGGGACCTGAAATAATTATTGTTTGATTTTTATCCATTTTTGATTTTACGAAAGAAATTACATTTTGAAATTATCACCGAGATAAACTTTTCTGGCTTCTTCACTGTTTATCAAATCGTTTGCGCTTCCTTCAATTAGAATCTGTCCTTTGGAAACAATATATGCTCTATCGATAATTTCAAGAGTTTCTCTAACATTATGATCCGTTATAAGAATTCCCAAACCTCTGCTTTTAAGTCTGTATATTATTTTTTGAATATCGGCTACAGTTATAGGATCTATACCGACAAAAGGTTCATCCAACAATAAAAACTTCGGTTCGTTAACAAGCGCTCTTGCGATTTCACATCTTCTTCTTTCACCGCCGGAAAGTGTTGTACTCAATTGTTTTCTCAATCTGGTTAAACCGAAATCTTCCAATAAAGCATCTACTTTTTCTTTTCTCTGTTTTTTTGAAATAGGCAACATTTGCGCTATCGCCATTAAATTATCTTCTACGGTTAATCCTCTGAAAATTGAAGATTCCTGAGGCAAATAGCCTATACCCGCTCTTGCTCTCTCATACATTGGAGCCTTTGTAATATCTTTTTTATCCAAATAAACATTACCGTCATAAGGTTCTATAAGACCGACAGTCATATAAAAAGTTGTTGTTTTCCCTGCACCGTTAGGGCCTAAAAGTCCCACTATTTCTCCCTGTTCAACTTTTATACTGATGGAATTTACAACCATTCTGTGTTTATATTTTTTATATAAAGATTGTGCGGAAAGTATCATTGTTTTACCTCTAAATTATCTAAACTTTCAAAAATAATTTTTCCTTCAACATTTTTATTCATTCTAACTGTTTTTTCATTATAAAGCAAAGATATTTCATCCGCTTTAAATTCCGCCTGTTTATCCTCCTGCCAAACATTAACCTGCGGTTTGTTTTTATCTTTTTCCATATACAAAGAATTATCCGCTTTCTTCAAGATGGCATTATCGGAAGTTATCGTTCCGGAGGATGAAATAATTCTTACGTTATCTACAGCTTTTACAGATTCAAAATTATCGTTTAAATACAGCGCATCCATGTAAAGAAAAATAGTTTCCGTAGAATTTTGAACATGATATTCAACTACCGGATTATCTCCCCACATTTTTCCGTTCAATAATTTTGTATTATATTTAGCATTTGAAGCATTGGCTTTTATAACACTTCCGTCATCATTATTGACTAAAAATTTCACATTCCCTTTTGCATCTACATCATCGGTTAATCTGTAATAAGTCATTTCGTTTGATGTTATATTGTAATTTCCTCTTTTAACAGAAGCATATCCTTTAAAATAAGCAATCTGTCCTTTATCTTTCACTATCATTTTATCGCCTACAATTTCAGTCCTTTGTTTTTGTTCTGCAGCATAAACAAAAGAAAAAACAAAAAAAACACAAATAATAGAACTTATTTTTTTAATCAATTATAATCCTTTGTTTTTTTATAACAATATTTTCCAAATCCGTATCGGACTGAAAACCTTTACCGTAAATAACATCTTTTCCTTTGGTAATTTTTATATCACTATCGGAATATATCAATTGTTTTGTTGCATCATAAGAAACATCTCTTGTCTGCAAATATTCGTTATCGGCTGTTTCAACCGTACATTTTCCGAGCGCTTTCACACTGTTTGTTTCCATATTTACTTCACCGGATTCTGCAATAAGTATAGACTTATATTTCCCGTCTTCATAAAATTTAACTTTAGGCAAAGTCAACTTTGCAATTTTATTATCTTCATCTATTATTGCCGATTCAGCTTCAAGTATTGTTTTGATATTCCCGTCTTTAGTTTCTGTAATAACAAATTTTTCTATGGTTTGTTCCGTCGTAGGCGGAGTTTCTTCTATGACATTTTCCTCTTCAACACAAGAACAAAGTCCGAAAGAAAATATTAACAATAATGATAAACACAAAATTTTACTTTTGTTTTGTTTTCCATCTTTCATGAAACCATACCCACTGTTCAGGATTTTCTCTTATAAAATCTTCAAGTTTTTTTGTAAGTTTTGCCGTAAAATTTTTTACATCCGTATCAAAATCACCGGTAGATTCCGGCGGAACAATTTCGTCGCTTATTACAAATTTGTGTTTTCCATTCGGTAATCTTTTATCTACAGCCAAAATAACCGGAGAGCCGACTTTTAATGCTATAGATGCAAGTCCCAACGGTGTAGATGCAGGTCTTCCGAAAAAATCAACAAAAACACTTTGTACAGAAGTATCCTGGTCTATTAACATTGCAATTATTTCATTATTTCTTAAAGCTTTAAGCATTTTCCTTGCAGAAGAAAGCTCTGATCTTAAAATTACTTTAACTTGTTTTATATTCCTGTAATGGACAAGCATATTATTTAATTCTTCAATATATATTTTTCTTGCAATAACATTTAAAGGATAATGTTTTGCTACACCTGCAGCAAGCATTTCCCAATTTCCTATATGACCGCTTAAAGCCAAAATTCCTTTTTTCCTTTCAAGAAGTTTGTTAAAAAGATCTTTTTGCTCCTGTTCCATTATTGCAATTGAATCAAAAAATTCCGAACTCATTTTCGGAAAATTCAAAAGTTCAAAGAAATTTTTTGCTTCATATTTAAAAATAGTTTTAATTATTTTTGTTATCTCTTCTTGAGATTTTTCGGGAAAGCACATCGTCAAATGTTTTCTTGCTTTGTTTCTTGCATCGCCGACAACATAGTATGCAAGACCGCCTAAAAAATTTGATAAAAATCCTACCGTAAATTTATAAGGCAAAATCAAAACGAGTTTTGAAAATAACCATGCTGCATAAAAATAACATTTTCTTATATATTTTTTCATAATTACTTACTTATTATATCTTCCCATTTTTTATTTGCTTTCAATATTATTTCGCAAACTTCTCTAAAAACACCTTTCCCCCCTGCATATTGCGAAACATACTTAGCAATCTTTTTTACTTCAACAACAGCATCTTGAGGGCATACGGATAACCCTACTTTTCTTAATACCGCCAAATCTATAATATCGTCGCCGATATAAAGAATTTCATCAGTTCCTATCGATAAATTGTTTGCTATATCAACAACAGCTTTTACTTTATCTTTACATTGTTGGACCAAGAAATCAATTTTTTGCTCTTTTGCTCTTATTTCAACCTGCTTTGATTTCCTTCCCGTAATCCAAGCTGTTTTTATTTCAGGCAAATATTGTTTTAAGGTATGAAGACCTTGTCTGTCTCTTACATTCCAAATTTTTACTTCTTCACCGCTTTCAAGAACAATAACCTCACCGGCAGTGAGAACTCCGTCTATGTCGGTAGCTATCAATTTGATTTTTGCTGCAGTATTTAATAATTGTTTCGTATATTTTTTCATATATTTCCAACCTTCTGTTATTACAAATTATCAATTACCTTTTTCGGTTTGTTGTTGCGAATTATTCAACCACGGAGTAATTTCCGAAGGTATATCTCTCATATATGGTTTCAACAAAAAATTCAATGCAAAAAACATTATCACAAGACAAACCATTATTACTAAAAAAGATTTACATAACCATTTTATCGATGGCATCCAAGTTTTTTGTTCATTTGTTTCTTTGTTAGCCATTTTAAAATCCTTTTACTAATTTATCTATTTGTTTTGTTTGATTTATCATAGATTTAAACATTTTTAAATCCACGGAATTTGCTCCGTCGGAAAGAGCCTTTTCGGGATTTTGATGAGCTTCTATAAATAAAGCCGCAACCCCAACGGCACAAGCCGCTTTTGCAAGGGGTAGTGCATATTGTCTGTCTCCGCCGCTTGCCGTACCGAGACCTCCCGGCTTTTGAACACTGTGAGTAGCATCAAAAATTACGGGATAGCCGAATTTTTTCATTATTTCTATTGATCTGTAGTCTACAACAAGATTCCTGTATCCGAAACTTGCTCCTCTTTCCGTAAGAGAAATTTTGTTGTTAAATTTGGCAATTTTATTTATAACTTGTTCCATATCTTCCGGAGCAAGAAATTGTCCTTTCTTTACATTTATAGGTAATCCTGTTTTTGCACATTCAACAACCAAATCCGTTTGTCTGCATAAAAAAGCCGGTATTTGTATAACATCTACAACTTGTGCAACTTTTTCCACATCATGTGTACAATGAACATCCGTTAAAACAGGAACTTTAAATTCTTTTTTTATCTCTGCCAAAATTTTTAAGCCTTCATTTATTCCGGGGCCTCTAAAAGAATTAAAAGAAGATCTGTTTGCTTTATCATAAGAAGCTTTAAAAATATAATTTACTTTTTCTTTTAAACAAATATCTTTTAATTTTCCCGCCAAATCAAAAACCTGCTTTCTGCTCTCAATAACACAAGGTCCCGCAATAACAGTTAAAGGCAAATTATTTGCCAGACTGATTTTTTTTGTAATGTCTATTTTCTTAAATTTATTCATTCTTATATTATATCAATTATGAAAAGAATTTAGCAATAAAAAAGATGTTTTATTTTTAACAATTTTTTGTATTAGAAAGGTTTGTAAATCTTGTAAATAAAGTATTTGTTTCCAATCTTTGTACGGGAGAGAGTTTTTTCAATAACTCTCTCCTGTATAAAATAAATTTACCAATGTAATTTCGGTTTTCTTGCCGCTTCAACTTCATTCAATCTTTTAACGGAAGTGTTTACCGGAGCATTATGAACAACTTCCGGATTTGTATTAGATTCTTCTATTATATTTAACAATGTATCTGTAAATTCATCTAATGTTTGTTTAGATTCCGTTTCGGTAGGTTCTATCATCATAGCTTCTTCAACTATTAAAGGGAAATATATTGTAGGTGCATAATAACCGTTATCCAAAAGTCTTTTGGCAACATCTAATGTTTTTATGTCGTTACCTAAAGCACCTTTTAACGACATTGCAAATTCGTGCATACAAGAATTACCTGCAGGAATTTTAACTTTATGTTTTAATTTTGACAATATATAGTTTGCATTGATAACAGCTTGTTTTGAAGCATCTGTTAAACCTTGTCCGCCCAAAGATTTTATATAAGCACAGGCTTTTAATATTACCGGAAAATTCCCGTAAAAAGCTTTCATTGCTCCTATGGATTTATCTTTATTGTTAAAATAAAGTTTAAATTTTTCATCTTCTTTTACAACAACAGGAGAAGGCAAACATTCTTTCAAAAATGCTTTTACACCTACAGGACCTGATCCCGGTCCACCTCCGCCGTGAGGAGTAGAAAATGTTTTATGTAAATTAATATGCATAACATCAAAGCCAATATCTGCAGGACGAATAATTCCCATAACGGCATTAAGATTTGCTCCGTCATAATAGAGTAACGAACCGTTATCGTGGATTAATTTAGATATTTCTTCAATGTTTTTTTCAAAAACCCCTAAAGTATTAGGGTTTGTCATCATCATAGCCGCAACGTCACCGTTTAAAACTTCTTTTAATTTTTCGGGAGAAACGATACCGTTTTCGTCGGATTTCAAGGAAATAATTTCAAAACCCGACAAAGCTGCGGATGCAGGGTTTGTTCCGTGAGCGGAATCGGGAACTATTATTTTTGTTCTCTTTTCATTTTTATTTTTAAAATATTGAGCTATTATTAAAAGGCCTGTATATTCTCCGTGTGCTCCGGCCGCAGGCTGCAACGTAAAATAATCCATTCCGGAAATTTCGCACAAATCTTTTTGTAATTCATACATTATTTCCAAGCTTCCCTGCATACTCTCTTCGTCCTGATAAGGATGTATTGTAGAAAACTCATCGAATTTTGCAATTTTTTCGTTCACTAACGGATTGTGTTTCATTGTGCACGAACCTAACGGATACATTGTTGTACTTAAAGCATAATTTTTTCTCGATAAATTTGTGTAATGCCTCAACAATGTTGATTCCGAAATATTCGGAATGTTGGGAATTGTTTTTCTTTTATATTTATCGTCAATACTTGCATTTAATTCAACATCGCTTTCAATTATTACACTACTTCTGTTTGATTGTATTTCATTTAAAGTTTTATTATTGTTTATCATAATTTTACACTCTGGTTAAAATTTCAGCTAATTTATCTATTTCCTGTTTTGTTCTTTTTTCCGTAACTGCAAACATTATGCAATTTTTATATTTTGCATCTGTTTTGCCTAAATTCAACGGACCTAAAATGTTTTCTTTTAATAATTCTTTATTTATTTTATCTGCATCTTTATCCGTCTTAAAAACAAATTCATTAAAGAATACTGAATTTTCAAATAAAGGATAAAAACCTTTAATGTTTTTTATTTTATCAAAAGCATATCTTGCTTTAGATATATTTGTCTCCGCCAATTCTTTTATTCCCTGACTGCCGAGATAAGCAGCGTAAACACATGCAGCAAAAGAATTAAGCGCGGCATTCGTACAAATATTTGACGTGGCTTTTTCTCTTCTTATATGCTGTTCTCTTGATTGCAATGTAAGGACAAAACCTCTTTTACCGTCTTTATCCACCGTTTGGCCTACAATTCTTCCCGGCATCTTCCATTCCAAAGCTTTTGTTACGACCATAAAGCCGAATGTTGAACCGCCAAGATACATTTGATTTCCTAAAACTTGCCCTTCACCTACCGCAATATCCGCTCCGTATTCACCCGGAGTTTGTAACAATCCCAATGATATCGGATTAACAACGGCAACAAACAATGCTTTTTTATCTTTGGATACTTTTGACAATTCCTGCATATCTTCAACCGTTCCGAAAAAGTTCGGAGATTGAACAACAACTGCAGCAACAGTCTCGTCTAAAACTTTGTTTAAATCATCTTTGTTTAAAGCGCCTGTCTTAGAATCGATATCTATTTTTATAATTTCAATTTTTAAATTTTTTGTATATGTTTCGATAACTGAAATATATTCCGGATTTAATGCGTTGGATATAATAACTTTATTTTTTCTTGATGCTCTTATTGCAAGCAATATTGCTTCCGCAACTGCCGTTGCTCCGTCGTACATTGAAGCATTGGAACATTCGAGTCCTGTAAGTTCGCACATAACACTTTGATATTCGAATATAGCTTGTAATGTGCCTTGACTTGCTTCCGCCTGATAAGGAGTATATGCCGTCCAAAATTCAGATCTGCCGATAATTTCATCAACTATCGACGGAACAAAATGATCGTAAATTCCTGCTCCTCTGAAACAAGCAAGATTTGATTTGTTTTTGTGTGCATATTGTTTAAATAAAGATATTAATTCCTGTTCGGACATACCTTTATCTAAATTCAACTTTTTTACTCTCAATGCTTCCGGTATCTGCAGAGACAAAAGCTCTTGTGTATTTTTTACACCGATACTGTTAAACATTTCCTGTTTATCTTTATCGCTTATTGGTATATAATTCATTTGTTTTAACCTTCAATTGATTTTGTATATTGTTCTGCATTCATTAAACTTTTAAAGTCTTCTTCGTTTGATAGTTCCAAAACGAAAAAATAACCTTTCCCGTAAGGATCCTGATTTATAAGTTCAGGTGCAGAAAGTAACTCTTCGTTAACTTCTACAATTGTACCTGATACGGGACTATAGATATCAAATGCCGATTTTACCGACTCAACAACAGCACATGGTTGTTCTTTATCAAAACTTTTACCTGTTTCGGGTAATTCAACATGAACAATATCGGTAATTTCATGTTGTGCATGATCGGTAATTCCTACATAAACTTTATTTCCTTCTTTTCTTGCCCATTCATGAGTTTTTGCATAAAACAAATTGTTTGGTACATTCATTTTTTCTCTCCCAAAAACCAATATTTTAAAAGTTATTTTTAGATGTTTTTATAGGATACTAAATTAAGAAGAAAAAAGGAAGAATATAATCTACTTTGTAAAAAATTTAACTACACAAAATCCGCCGATAAGAAGAATTGTAAAAATAATCGTAAGAAGGTTAAAATACTTTTCTATAAAATATTGAATCTTTTCACCGAAAATTCTTATAAGAATCGCCACTATAAAAAATCTTGCGGATCTTCCTATTGCGGATGCAACAATCAAAGACATTAAAGGAATTTTAACAAGACCTGCCACTATTGTAAACACTTTGAACGGGATAGGTGTAAAAGCCGCCGTAAAAATTGCAAGAAAAGCATGTTGGTGATATTTTGCACTAACAATATCTACAGCACCTTGTAAATTATATAAATCTACGATTTTTTGTCCTATAAGTTCATAAAACTGATAACCTATGAAATATCCCAACAATGCACCTAAAACAGAACCTGCGGAACAAATAAGAGCTATTTGAAACCATTTCTTTCTTTCCGCAATAACCATAGGAATAAGTAAAACGTCCGGAGGAACAGGAAAGAACGAACTTTCGGCAAAAGCTATAAAAAAAAGCGCCCACTTGGCATATTTCGTTTTAGACCAATTTATAGTCCAATCATAACACTTTCTTATAAAGTTCATAAGACTTTCAAATATTTTTTTCATTATTAACCTTTAAAATAGTAAAAGCCTAAAAGGAATGCTCCAAACAGAATTCTGTACCAACCAAAAACTTTAAAATTATTCGAGGAAATATATTTTATAAACCATTTTATTACTATTACCGCAGAAATAAAAGCCGACACAAAACCTATAGCTATTATCAGCCATGCATCACTGTTTAATACGGAAGAACTTTTGTACAAATCGTACAATGTTGCGGCAAACATTATCGGTATAGCTAAAAAGAATGAAAATTCCGCAGCCGCTTTTCTTGAAAGGCCGGAACAAACTCCACCCATTATCGTTGCACCTGCTCTTGATACTCCGGGAATAAGAGATAATATTTGCGCAAGACCTACTATAAGTGCGGATTTTTTAGTTATATCAAATGCTTCTTGTGTTTTAACCTGCAATTTTTTATTTTCTATATAAATTATTGCATAACCTCCCAATATAAGTGCAAAGGCTACAGTTACAGGATTAAACAAATAATTTTTTATTATTCCGTGAAAGAAAAAACCGACTAATGATGCAGGAACAAATGCTATAAAAACATTTATTATAAAATCAAAAGATTTTTTATCTTTAAAAGCTGTTTTTATTAAACTTAAAATTTTTTCTCTGTACAGCCAAACTACCGCAAGTATTGCTCCAAGTTGAATCACTATTTCAAACAGTGTTGCAACTTCGTTATTGAATTTTATTATATCGGCAGCGACAATTAAATGTCCGGTGGAAGATATCGGTAAAAATTCGGTAAGTCCCTCAACTATTCCTAAAAAAATTGTTTTAAATATTAAGATTATATCCAACATTAGAATGTATCCTTTCGCGTGTTGCCGGAAATAATAATTCCAACGAAATTATCATCGTCATCTTTTATTGGAGTGATATTTATTTTATATACGGAAATATCAACGTTTATAACATCATTCGGATTTTCCATTAAAGTTGAAACGGATTTCAATATTTCGGAATTTCTTGTAAGTTTAACTATATGCTTTCCTATTATTTTTTCATCCAACACAACATTATTGTCATCGGAACAATAAATAAGTTTTGCTTTGTTATCCAAAACAACAAAAATTTCATCGCTGTAACTTAAATACGATTTGCACAAAACATTCATAAAATTTTTCAAATAAGAATTGTCATCATCTTCCGTTGGAGTATTTGAATTGTAAGATAAAGCCATCTTAACAATATCGTAATAAATTGTTTTTTTTGTTGTGTTGTTTGTCGATAAATATTTTTTAGCTTTGTTAAACGGATATAAAAAGAAAAACTTTGCAAGATAATAAACAAAAAACATAATTAAAAATGAAACAACAAAACCGTAAACATAAAGTTTTATTTTCCACATTTTTAAACTGCCGTAAATATTTTCAAAAGAAAACTTTACACAAAGGGAAGATGTATCATTTAAAGGCAACGAATATAACTTTGTATTTTGATCAACATTTTCAACAGACATATCTTTTTTCTTTACAAGTTCTCTGTAAAAATCCTGATCATATTTTTTGTTCCATTGTTCGGAATTGTTATGAAACAAAACATTTAAATTGGAATCAATGATAAAACTTTCCTGAACAGATTTAATTTTTGCTAATTTTTCTATTGAATACAACAAAGCAATATCATCGGGTTTTGAAAAAGCTGTTTTTATTTCCGGTGATATCAGTTCTATATTCGAAACAACGTTTTCCTGTTCGGATTTTGTTTGAACGGACAATCTTTCTCTGTAAATAATTTCCACAAAGAAATACAGCAATGTTGCAGAAATCAAAAAAGACAATATTGATAATATTACTATGTTTCGTTTCATATAAAATTACAATAAATTTAATAATATTTCGGCAAACTCTTTTGCTGCTTCAGGACCGTTACCGGTAACAATATTACCATCCACTTCAACGGAGTTCCCCGTATAATTTGCGCCGTTCTGTATTAAAATATCTGCTCCGCTCGGAAAAACGGTTGCTTTTTTATTTTGCAATAAACCGGCATTTGCAAGTATTACCGGAGCAATACATATTGCACTTACAATTTTACCTTTATCGTAAAACTGTCTTGCTATATCATGAACAACTTCATCTTCAAAATAAACAGAAGCTCCATTACCGCCTACAAAGAATATTCCGTCGAAATCATCAACCTTTATATCTTTTGCAAGCATTTGGCTTTGAGCCTTTATTTTTATTTTTCCGTAAATTTCCCCTACAACAGTACTTGCGGTAGTAACTTCAATTCCGGCAGATTCCAATATTGTTTTAGGTTCGATATATTCTTCATCTCTAAAAACTTCAGGTGCAACGACAAAAACCATCTTTTTCATGTTATTTCTCTTTTATTGTTATTTTATTTATGTACACAGGTTCTATAGGATCATTAGAAAAGCCGCAATCTACTCTTGCGATTTTTTTAACTATTTCCAAATCTTTACTGCTTGCAACCTGTCCGAATATTGTGTGATGTCCGTTCAACCAAGGTGTTGTAACTTCGGTAATAAAAAATTGTGAACCGTTAGTGTTGGGACCTGCGTTTGCCATAGCAAGTAATCCCGGTTTATTAAACTTTAAACCGTTATTTGTTTCATCTTCAAATGTATACCCGGGACCGCCTGTTCCGGTTCCCAATGGGCATCCGCCCTGTATCATAAATTCAGGAATAACTCTGTGAAAAGTTAAACCGTCATAAAATTTTCCTTTTTCCTTTTTACCTGTTTTTAAGTTTGTAAATTCTTTTTTCCCTGTTGCAAGGCCTACAAAGTTTTCCACCGTTACAGGTGCCTTATCGGGAAATAAATCTATTTCAATTGTTCCCATAGAAGTTTCAATAATTGCTTTCATTTTTCTATTCTCCGTTTTTCTTTTTCCTTTACTGACATCACTGCCCGCTTGTTCCGTTTTTGTAACAACTGTTTTATCCGACGAACAAGCAAAAATAAAAAACAAACCTAATAATACAAAAAATATCTTTTTCATAATAAGGAAATTTTACTACAAAACATTGTTTTGTGTCAACAAAAAAATGCCCGGCATTTTTTATTTCTTTTGATTCTTTTTGGAAACTATTTTGTTTTTAATATGTTGTTCGAATGTGGAAGAAAAATAATGTGTCCCGTTACCTTTGGAAACAAAATACAAACTATTGGTGGCTTGCGGATATAAAACAGCTTCTATTGCTTCAGCTCCGGGATTACAAATAGGTCCCGGCGGTAATCCTTTATATTTGTATGTGTTGTACGGAGATTCAAACTTTAAATCTTCAAAAGATAATCTTTCTTTGTTTATCCCCATAGCATATAACACCGTGGAACAAGACTCCAATCTCATACCTTTGGATAATCTGTTTAAAAACACTCCCGCAATAATAGCTCTTTCAGAATCGGCAATAGATTCTTTTTCTACTATGGAAGCAATTATAATTATCTCCCTTTCGGTTTTTCCTGTCTGGCGTAATCTTTCGGTTCTTTCTTTTGTCCAAAATTTTTTATATTCATCGTTCATAATTTTTATAATCTCTCTTTCGGGCATTTGAGGTAAAAGGAAATATGTGTTGGGAAACAAAAATCCTTCCATATTTTGTTCGTTGGCCGATTTTATAAAATTCTCTCCGTCACAAATATTGTTTTTACTTAATGTTTCCGCTATTTGTTTTACCGTAAAGCCTTCGGGAATCGTTACTTTTATATATTTCCCGGCGCCGTCATGAATTTTTAACAAAATTGTTTTTAGAGAATCCTTAGTATTAAAATCGTAAAGTCCTGCTTTTAAGCTTGAAGAGTATCCGTAAAATTTCACTAAAGCAAGGAATAAACTTTTAGATGAAATAACTTCAGAATCTTTCAAAATCTTTGATATTTTATAAGGGGATGCTCCTTTGGGAATCAAAACTTCAACAGTTCTGTTTTCTTTCGTTATCCCCAGAAATAACAAGAAAACAGAAATAAACAATGCTGCAAATATTATTGATGTTATTATTTTTCTTCTTTTAGCCATAAATCACTTAACTCCGCAGTTATATCAAATTCCGTATCTTTATTTTTCTTTTGCTTTTTATTTTCTTTTTTAGGTTGGTTATCATCTTCCAACCACAAATCGCTGAGTTCTCTGCTTATAGCGGAGAAATCATCTTTTTGCTTCATTCTTATAATATTAGTCGGTCTTGTTTGTTCTTTTGCCCTGTTGTATATAAATTCGGCAACTGCCATTTTTTTTGCACCCTTACCCCCGATTCTTCTGAAAATACCTTTATCGTTGGTAACTACGGTTATGTTGTAAGGCTTTGCTGAATTTTCAACGTAATCTACAATAACATCGTCGGCAGATTTTTGTCCTTCACTGAAAATTGTTTTTATTCCTTTTATTGTGGTTGTCGTATATCCGTCACTTTCAAACGGATTGGAGCTTCTGCAATCAAAAACGATTGTTATTTTGTTGTGCCCTTGAGGATTATATTTCAATATAAAGTCAATAAGTTTATCTCTCTGCTGTTCAAGTGTTCGTGCAGAAAACATTTCGCTAAATTTAATTACATTATATCCGTCTATCAAATATTCCATTTAATATATCTATTTTTTAATAATAATTTTACCTTTCTTTGAAAGTTTAAATTTTATCTCTTTTGTTACTTCTTTTCCTAAAGCTCTTACTTTAAATACCGCCACATATTTACCTTTTTTCAAATCAGAACAAGCTAATATTCTTTCACCGAAATCTCTTTTTTGTTCACAATATGTAGGAACAGTTTCTTGTATAAAAACAGTCTTTAACAATTTCTTCTTCTTTTTATTATATATTTCAATGTCACCCGAATGTCTTATGTGAACATTACCTTTGTTTTCCAATGTCATTTTATAAGATATGTCATCACCTGTTTTATACAGGTTTAATGTATCGATAACAAAATCTATATTTTCCGTTCCTTTAACCGTAACATATATCGGAACAGATATAGATATACTTATCATTTGTCCTTGTTCTTTATCAACCGAAAAACTAACTCTGCTTGATATTGAGCCTTTAAAATTTTCATCAATTTTTACAGTGTAAGGAACTTCAACAGATTCTCCTGCCGGTATAAAATATTTATACTTTTCAAACACCAACCATTTATTTATATCGGCATCTTTATTAGCCGAAAAAGAATTTCCTTTTGTTACTTCAACGGAAACACTTATATTTTTGTCGTAAGTATTTTTAACTTTATATTTACCTTTATAAACAGAACCCGGATTTTCAGAAATATTTGTCACAGACGGATCGACTGATAATCCGGCATAAGCTAAATTAACGCAGAACAAAAAACTTAAAATTGCTAAAATTTTTTTCATAATAAACTCCATTAAAAAGTACAAATATTTTGTATCATTTTACAAAAATTTATAAAGGTTTTGAATATATATCCAAATAAGTTTGCAGTATAAATGTTGCCGCAAGTTTATCTCTTATACCTTTTCTCTTTTCTCTTGAAACATTAGCTTCTTCAACCAACACTCTTTCTGCCTGTGTGGTGGTTAATCTCTCATCTATCATTTCAACTTTTATATCCGTTACTTTTTTTAATTCTTCAACAAATTCAGTTGCCAGCTCCGCCATTTCTCCTTCGGTGGCATTCATATTTACGGGTTTTCCAACAACTATACAAGACACTTCTTTTTCTTTAGCTATTTTTAAAATATTCTCAATGTTATTTTTAAGACCTTTAAATTCTATAACATCAAAAGGTTGTGCCATTATTCCCATAATATCGGATATCGCAAGTCCTATTCTTTTTTTCCCGTAATCTATTCCTAAATATCTTCCCATAACAAAATCCTCCGTATTGCGGTTATATCTGTTTCCCTCTATATCTCAAAAAAGTTACTTTATAACTTTTTTAGTTCTTGTTTTTAATATCAATCTTCTTAGACTGTCAAGTGCAACATTTGTTGCTCTTTCCCTTATATCTTGTCTTGTTCCCAAAAATAAACACTTATTTACTTCGTTATTACCGTTAAACGAAACTCCTATATAAACAAGTCCTACGGGTTTTTCACTGCTTCCCCCGCCCGGTCCTGCAATTCCGGTAATACTTACGGCATATTCCGATTTCGATAAAGCAAGAATTCCGGTAAGCATTTCATTCGCAGTTTGTTCACTTACCGCACCGAACTGTTCCAATGTTTCTTTTTTAACATTTAAAAGTTGCATTTTTGCTTCATTTGAATATGTCACTACGGATTGTTTAAAACACATTGAACTTCCTGCTGTATCGGTAAGTTTTGTTGAAACCATTCCACCCGTACAAGATTCTGCCACAGATACCGTTCTTTTTGTTTCAATTAACATTTTTTGAATTACAGACTCTAATGTATCGTTATTATATCCGTAGATATTGTCACCCAAAACATTTATAAATTCGTTATTAATATTTCTCAATGTGTCATCTATTATAAGTTCGTTTTCTCCGCTAACGGAAACTTTAACATCTATTAAAAACTTGTGTGCCAATATTGCAAATTCAATATCATCATTGTTAGACAAATAATTTATTGTCGGCTTTATTTTTTCGTCAACCAAAGATTCCGCCATACCGCAAATATGCAAAATTAAAGTTTTTTTCATTTTTACTTGATAACTTTTCATAAAAGGTAAAACAGATTCTTCAAACATAGGATGTAATTCTCTCGGCGGACCGGGAAGCAAAAAAATTGTCTTTCTTACTTTTTTATTTTCATCGACAACAAAACTAAAATGAAGCATTTGTCCCGGAGCTGTTCCGAATCTGTTTTCTAAAACTTTTGCTCCTTCCAAAATATAAGCTTGTCTTTCGTTATTTTGTGCAGGATTTTTTATTCCCCTTTTTTCAAAATATTGAACAATTGCCTGTTGAACTGTTTCATCCTTATATGTTTTTACATTTAAGATTTCAGATACTGTTTCTACCGTTATATCGTCGAATGTAGGTCCGAGTCCGCCTGTTACAATAATAACGGAACTTCTTTTAACAGCTTCCTGTAAAACAGCTTTAAATTCCTGTTTTCTATCGGCAACTGTAGTAATTAAAGACAACGAAAGACCTATTTCGTTAAGTTTTGTTCCGATAAAACTTGCATGAGTATTAAGTTTCCCGGTAAGTAATTCACTGCCGCTGCAAATTAACTCTATGTTCATATTAATACCTTAATTATAAAATTTAGATTGTTCCTGCTGATTTTGTTCGGCATTTTTTATTTGTCCGAATCTCATTTCATATTTTGCAACATTATCCTGCAATGCCTGTAATATTTTCTTTGCATGTAACGGTGATGTTATTATTCTGTTTTTTACTTTTGCTTTCCCGTTTTGCGGTTGCACAAAAATAAAATCAATAACAAATTCCGTCTGAGAATGAGTTATTAAAGCTAAATTTGAATAACTGCCGTTAGCTGTTTGTTCGTCTATTTCTATTTTAATTTCCTGTTTTTTCATCTCTTCTGCCATAATCTTCTCCCGATATAATTTCCTTATCCTGATATTATACAAAAAAAACGGCAATGTCTTAACATTGCCGTTTAACCGTAAACTCTGTTTAAATTTAGAAATTCCAAAACGATTTTTATAATCCTATCGCCTTTATAATTTCCTTCATATCTGCTTTAACTTGTGTAGGTTTTGTCGAATTCTTAACTGCATTGTCGGGATCTTTTAATCCGTGACCTGTTAATATACAAACTGCCGTTACATCTTTTTGATCTTTAAAATAACCTTTTCTTGTATATTTTAATAAACCTGCAAATGATGATGCGGAAGCAGGTTCGGCAAAAACACCTTCGTGTCTTGCTATCATTTTATATGCTTCTATAATATCGTCGTCACTAACCATATCTATAACACCTTTGGATTCATCTCTTGCTTCTTCGGCTGTCTTCCAGGATGCCGGGTTACCTATTCTTATTGCCGTAGCCAATGTTTCGGGTTTTTCTATAGGATAGCCTCTGACTATAGGTGCTGCTCCTTCCGCTTGGAATCCCATAATTTTAGGTAAAGCATACTTTTCCGGGAACAATTGATTAAACTCTTTATAACCTTTCCAATATGCTGTAATGTTACCTGCATTTCCTACCGGCATAAACTGATAATCCGGAGCTTTTTCCAAATATTCACAAATTTCAAATGCTCCTGTTTTTTGACCTTGTATTCTGTAAGGGTTAATTGAATTTACTAAAGTTAAAGGATAATTTTTACTTAAATCTTTTACAAGTTCCAATGCCTTAGCGGAATTTCCGTCTATTTCAAGAACCAATGCACCATGCATAACCGCTG
>JAEEGK010004426.1_pt1 | contig 34441 bp, 19 predicted proteins | sample 8958771 | NCBI WGS metagenome assembly JAEEGK01 (sample SAMN16246547, study PRJNA631951) | gut metagenome | biome: gut microbiome; feature: rumen; material: SC-attached | host: Bos | place: Iran: Karaj | collected 2018-10 | reverse complement strand
AATTATCATATTAATTATTTCATTTAAATCTTTTTTATGTCATTAAACCTATAATATTCCTAATTTTGCTTCATTTTTTCCTTTTTCAAAATAACCTTTGAATATCAATTAAAATTAATTTTTTATATCTTTTAAATCTTTCATTTATAATTATAAAAATATTTAAAACCTATGTTTTATATCAATTTTTTATTAATTATTTAAAATTTGATTCAAATATTTTTTAATTTTTTTTTATATTTTTTCAAAACTTTTAATAAATAATTTCATTCAAAATGGAAAAAATATAAAAAATATTATTAATAAATTAAATGGACAATTCACAATTTAAATCATATCTTCGTAAATTATATAATCAAATAAACAAATCATCAAATTTATTATGGTCACATAGTAATCATATTACAGGTAAAAGAACAAAAAAATTTGATGAAGAAGAAAAATTTTTTAATATAAATACAACTCAAATTGGTTATGGTGAAATATCATTATCATCAATGACTCAATTATATAATTTATTTTCAAATATTGATGAAATAATAGAAGATATGAAAATAAATAAGAATAAATTAAAATATTCAAGTTATAATATTAATAAAGATAGTTATTTTTTAGATATTGGAAGTGGATTTGGTAAACCAATTTATCATTGTGCATTTCAAATTGGTTGTAAAAGTCAAGGTATTGAAGTTGTTCCTGCTAGAGTTGAGTTTTGTAAAGATTTTTATTATGAGTTTTTAAGTGATAAAGATTTTTTTAATATTAATTGTAATGAAAATCAACAAAAAGAATCTATGGATATTGATAATGAAAATAATTTAAAAAAAAATATGAATAATGATAAGAATAAAAAAATATTTAATAAAAAAATTGTTTTGGATTTTACATTTAATAATAATAAGCAAATTAAATTTAAGTTTGATTGGTATAATGAAATTATTTTGAAAATTAAAAAAAATAGTTTAAATTCAAATTATTTATATACTATTGATGAAAATAATTTTGAATTTGAAAAAGTAAAAAATAATAATGATAAATATATTTCAATATTATGTCCAGAAGAATTAAATGTTAAATTTGGAAAACAATTTTTAGATATATCAAGAATAACAATAATTTCAAATCAAAAATTAACAAATACTTTAAGTAAAATAATTATTCATAATTTATATTCAAATTTATTAGAAAGTAATAATTCATATATACCAATATTTGATGATGTAAATAATAATTCAGTTTTGGACAATTTATATATATTGGATTTAATGTTATTTATAAATAATATTACAAATATATATAAAAGGAGTATTTTTATTAATAATAATGAAGAAAAAAATCAAATTGAAAAAAATGAAAATGAAAGTTTTTTACATTATATTTTAAATAAATTTTCTTGTGTTACATTTAATCCTAATTTTTATCATTTATGTAGTTTTCTTTGTAAAGATGCAACAAAATATGATTCTTTCAAATTTTTTGATGAAGATTTATTAGATAAGAATATTGATACTATAACTAATTCAGAACATTTCACACATATATATTCATATAATAAATTAATGGGAGAAAAATGTAGAAAAAAAATATCTAAAATATTAAATAAAACTAATTGGAAAGTTCTAGCATGGTATAGTAATGAATATCAAACAAAAAAAAGTGGCTTAACACATTTTTTAAAAATTGGAAATTTTCAAATGAATTCTACTGGAAATGAAAAATTTTCCTGTTATGTTTATATTAAAACTAAATAATAATTTAAGAGTATAGTAAAAAAAAATTTATAATTAAGGGAATTTAGTTTATTTATATAAAAAAAAAATTAAATAAATTAAAAAAAATTAAAATATTCATAATAATTTATTTAAATTTATTTCACAGAAAATATAAATGTAAATTACACATTAAAAGATATTTAAAAATCATACCTTAATTTATAAGGAGTCCAAATTAATTTTTCAGGTTTTAAAGGATAACCAGCTCTCCCAGCTTTTTTATACAATTGATCTAAAATATTTCCATCAGCAACAATAATATGTTGTCCATCATGATATCTTAACAATTCTAAATCAGTAAGAACTCTTAAAATATCATGATATCTTATTCCAGTAATTTCTTGTAATTTAGAAATAGAAATAACTTCTTCTTTAAATTCTTTTAAAGCAATACATAATTTTTGAGTCCAATAAGAAAAATAAGTACTAAAACCTAAATCACTTAAAGGATGTTCAGGACCACCATATGTTTTTTCTTTTTTTGATAATAAATATGAAAAATCAATTAAAAATTTACCATAACCTTTTCTTTGACAGAATGGCATTACTAAAATACATGATAAATTATTACCTTCACTTGATACTTTTTCCTTTGAAAAATAACCAACGAAATGATATCCATAATCATCATATTCTGTTAAAATATAAAATAAAAAGGGTTCAACATCATATTCTAATGTTTTATGATCTAAAAATAATTTAGCAATATAACATAAATTTTCACAGTAAAATTCTTCATATTTTCCATCAACTTCAAACATTGAAATTTTATCATCTCTATATATTTCATTTCCAGGTGGATGTTTTAAATTACATAAATTCATATGTCTATTTAATTCAGTTTTTTTTACAAAAAAAGTAAAACAAAATTCACAAAAAAATAAAGTATCTACATGATAAGTTTCTGGGAAAGGAGAAAAATACCAAGCTTCAACTTTATATTGTCCTATTACTATTTCAGTAATTGTTTTTACTTTTGTTGCTTCTTCATGTGCAATTACTCTACTTTTATCATATCCTTCATTTTCATCATTTTGAAAAGGAATTGTTTTTAATTTATCTTGTTCTTCTTTTTGTTCTTTTTTTTTTAATTCTGCTTCTATGTTTTCATCATCTAAAATTATATCTTTTCTTTGAATCCAACGATCATTTCTTCTATTGTAATCTATATAATGTACATAATATTCATATGAGTAATCATTTTTCTTTTTTTCATTTTCATGGTCTTTTAATAAACGACATTCTATTATTTTACATATTTCCTCTTTTCCATTAAAAAATGATTTTACATGTTTATTTATTTCTAATGCTCCTACGTAATTTGCTTTCTCTTCTGATACTAATTTGTCCTTTATTATCATTTTTTTTAAACTTTTTTCACCTTTTGCTCCTTTACTCATTTATTTTTTATTTTTTTTATTTTTATTTAAAAATAAATTTCATTTGGTTAAATATATATTTTAAATAGGAATTATTTATTTATGTAAATTTATATATTCATAAATAATAAAATTTTTTTAATTAAATTATTATTCAATAATATATTATTTTTTTTAAAATAAAACAATTCAAAAAAAATAAAAAATGTTCAATTTTAGAAACATTAATTATTATTTAAATTATATTTTAAAATAATATTTATTAAAATAATGGAACAAGATGAATCATATTCACAATTATTTCAATCAATAAAAAGATTAATTCAATGTCCAATTTGTTTTACAACAATAGAAAAAACATCATTATGTCCATCATGTAATATAGTTATATGTGAAAATTGTTACTATGTATAATTTACATAAATTATTTGAAATAGAAATGTGCCGAAAAAAATCAAACTTGTCCTTATTGCAGAGGTTTAATTTCAAAAGAAAAAAATATCAGAGTTCATTTATTAGAAGATATTTCAAAATTAGTTTCTCATACAACAAATAGAGATAATTATAATAATATTATTCAAAATTTAAAAGGAGAAATTGAAAGACAAAGTCAATTTATTTCTGAAGATTTAGAAAAGAATTTAGAGATTATTGAAGAGAAGATAAATCAATTAGAAAAATATAAAGAAGAACAAATTGAATTAATTGATAAAATTAAACTAAATTTTTTAAAAAAAATAAAACAAGCAAATAATGAATTAATTTTATATAGAAAAGATTTAATGAAAAAAATAAGATTTTATATTGAAAAAAATAAAAAGATTCAAGAAATATTAAATACAGGAAAAAAAGAATTAATTGAACAATATTATGATAACATTTCAAAAGGAGAGGAAATATCAGTAAATCAAATAACTATATATAATGAAAAAGAATTATTAAAATTAAATGTATTAAAAAAATATCCAAGTTTAATTCAACCAGAATATAAAGGAGAAAAAATAAATTTTGAAATAAATTCAGAAATTTATAATGAAAATACTGAATTATTAAGAAAAAATTGTACAATATATGGAGTAACTTTTGAAATATCAATTTTTGTTTTGAAAGAAGAAATTGGAATTGCATTAACTAGATTAAAAGGTACAAAAGATGAAGGAATTTATCATATTAAATTAGAATTTATTAATTTAGATAAAGATAAACCTCATATTATGAAAGAAATATCTGATTCTTTTCCATTATTTGAAATGAAAATTTATCATAATGTTTTTAATTTTGAAAATATAATTAAACATTGTGTAGAAGATAATGAAACTAATTTTATATTTAATTTAAAACAAGATAATTATTATGAACAAGCAAAAGATTTAATTGAATATTCTCAAATGTTAGAAATGAAAATGATTGTTTTTGTTGATGCAGAAAATAATGAAAATAAAGAAGAAGATGATATGTTATTTTATGATTAAAAAATATAATTTTAAATTTATAACTTAAAAAAATCTAATAATGAGAATATTTAATATAATTATTATATTCTTTATTCCACACATAAGTTTTCTAATTCTATATTTACAATATTATATAATCTAGTATCAACACTTGTTTTATTTTTTATTTCAGATAATAAATTATAACTTTTTAAAAAATCATCTACATCACCATAATTGAAATTAGGATTATATTTTGATTTTAAATGTTCGAAAATATCAAATTGATAATCTAAAGAAATTGAAGGTTTTGTCATATAACCAATAAGAATATTTTGATAAGGTTCTAATAAAATATAATTTAAATATTCTGTTCTTTGTAAATTTCTAAGATATGTTAAAATATCTAATCCATTAAATAATTTAGATTTTGCTTTTTCAAGTAATTTATTCTTTGTTTCTAATTTTTTTGTTGAACAACAAGGACAACTTATTGATATAATAATTTCAATAATTGAATAATTCAAATCTATTTTTTTTTCAGCTTTATGATTTTTTCTTAAAAAATTACTTCCAATTTTCTGAATTTTATTTGAGAAAGAATATACATTTGGAATTTCTTTTTGTGAAATTGGACTTTTATCTTTTTCTAAATTATTAAATAAACTTAATTTATTTAATTTTTCTACAGAATTGAATGATGAATTACATGAATATTTATTTTTTATCAATTTTTGATTACTTATCATTTTATTATTACTATTATTGCTTTCGTCACTAGTAATTAAATTATTTTTTTCTGTTGTTGTAATTCTAATCAAATTATTATTTTTATTATTATTATTATTATTACCATTAATATTTTCATTATTATTAAAATTATTATTATTATTATTATTATTAATATTATTAATATTATTATCATTATTATTCTCTTTTGGTGAAGATAGGAAATTTGAAAATTGACGTAAATTTGCATTGGTTAAACTTTTTTTACGATGTTTGATTTTTACAAAAAGTGATTGTGTTTCTAATTCTCCTGGTCCAAAACTCCCAAATTCAGCAATTTTTGACATTCTACTTAATCTTTGTATTCTACTTCCACTCATTCTTACTTTTAATTTTGAAAATACTTCATGTTTATTATTTTTTTCTATTTTTTTAAATTGGAAAAATTCTTGCATTATTGAATGATTAGCATAAAAACCATTAACAATAGAAATAAATAAAAATAATAAAATATAAATAACTGATAATGTAGTAAAAACTTCTGAAGAATATTCAAATAAACTTTTATATTTTCTTGAAATGGAAGTTCTTACATTATCTGTCCTAAAATATATTGTCACAAAATGCTCATAATCAAAAACTTTATCTTCAAATCTTTCTTTTGGTTTATATAATGCATAATCTTCATATCTAGAATAATCCATAAAATATTTTGTACTATAATCTAATAAAAAAATACTTTTTGAAGATTTAAATTGAGCAATTTTAAAAAATACATTTCTTTTAATATATGAAAGTGGATTAATTTGTAAAAATATATCACTTAAAAAATTTACAATAGGATAAGAATAATTATCTAAATCCAAAGCAATATGATTAGTGAAAAAATGTGATTTACAATCATAATTACTTAATAAATCATAATAAATTGAAAAATTATCTGTTTCTTTTGCAGAAAGAGTAAATTCATAATAAGTAAAAATATCATCTTCATAAATTCCTGATATATTATTATTTAAATTATCAGGACAATAATATTGTTCATTTTGAAGAAATTTTTCTACTTCAGATTGTTCAATTAACGAAGAAGTAAAATCAGAATAATTACATAAATGTAAACCAATTTTGGTTTTTATTGAAGTTCCTTGTTTTTCTCTATAAACATATTTAAAATCGAGATCAAATAAATCATATAAAGGTGTATTGGTTGTTTCATCATATTTATTACATGTTATAGAAAATCCAAGTGAAAATGAATAATTAAAAAAATTTATTTGGTCTGTTGGTGAGATTATTGTGTTATAATTTATTATTGATTTATTTATTCTTTTTAATAAATAATGTAAGTTTAATATTGAATAAATAAGTGTTAATATAAGGAATCCTATATAAAATAATCCTCCTATTAAACTTCTATAATTTTCATGAGATTTATAACGAAAATTAAATGTTTTTCCAATATAATCAAACTTTTTTATTTTATTTATTATTTGTTCTTTCATTATAGAAGAAAGAATTTTATTATTATTATTTATTTTTTATTTTTGCAGTTTTTATTGAAAAATAATTAATTATTAAAATATTATAAATTAATGAATAAAAATAATTTTTTAATATATTAATTATAAAATATTGTATTTATATTTATAAAACAACAAAAATGAGTTTATTTTCAAAAAATAATGTAAGAAGTTCATTTTCTCCAAATGAAAATTTAGAAAATAAATTTTTTTCCCCTCAAAAAAAGAGTCATATGTATATGAGAAAATTACCACTAAATTTAAATAAACCTGAAAAACAAAAAGTACTAGAATTATACTTAAAAGAATTCAACGAAAATTTCCAAAATATTTTAATAGATCCAAAAGAACAATTTATAAAAAACATCAGAACAGAAGTTGACTTAATTATAAATGAAGTATTCCAACACAGAGAAAAAGAAAAAGAAGAAATATCAGAATATCAAAAATATGCATTAGAAAAATTAGATGAAGAATATGAAAGAAACGTAAAAATTTTAACAAAAGAATGGTCAAATTACATAAAAAATCCAAAAAATTACAAAACATTAACTCACTTTAGAAAACATTGTATAAAAACAAAAGACGAAGGATATCATCCATGTGAAACAGAGAATGCAAATTTAATAGAAATAAGAAATAATAAAAATGAAGTAACACATGTAATGTGTATAGAATGTAAACAATGTTATAAAAAAGATTCAATATCATTATTATGTACTTATTGTAAAGTTGAATATTTTTCTTGTGTTTTACCTAAAAATTCTGATCCAAATATTCTTCCTGCAACATGGGAAAAATATCATTGTGGAAATATGATAAATGAAACTATGAAATGTGTTAAATGTCAAAATATTTTATATTATAATTTAAAGGAAAGATATTTAGTTTGTTTAAATAAAAAATGTAATTTTAGAGCAAAACCAGAAAGTATAATTTGGAATTGTGTATTTTGTAAAAAAGAATTCAAAAGTGATGCTAAAATTTATAATCCAATGGAAATGTTTATGATTAAAAGAGCAATTAGAAAAGCACTTTTATTTAAAGAACATTCTTTTCCTTCTGAATTACCTTGTTGTAAAGTAAATCCTGAAGAATTAGTATTTTATCATAAAGATGAATGTAAAGGTGAATTATATAGAGGAAATTTAAATAGAAAAGAAATTGTTGTTTGTTCTAAATGTAGAGCTATGAATTTTGTTTCTAATTTTGTTTGGATTTGTCCTTTATGTCATAGGAAATTTAGAAATTATAAAAGTGCTTGGGGACATTTATTTAAGAAAAAAGAATATTTAATTGATGATGATTTATGTTTTAAAAATAAAAATGATTTAGATAGATATGGAAATTATGATAATAATGATGATAATTCTAATTTAATTAATTTTCATAGATTCTCTACTTCTGGTAATTATATTTTTAATAGTCAACAGAATTTAAGAAGATTATCTTTAAATAATCCAATTTCAAATTTTGTGAATGAAAATAATAAAAATGAAATAAAAGGAAAAAAAAAACAATATAAAACTCTTCTTGATTTAATTGAAGAAAGAAATAATCCAAATAGACGTAATAGTTTAAATAATAATAATAAAATTAAAAAATGTCATACTAATAATTTTCCTACTCAAATATCTAATAATGAAAATATTTTTGAAAATGAAAAAGATTTAAATGAAATTCCAAATGTGAATTCAACAAATGAAAATTCACTTTCAGGAAATAGTAATCAAACAACAAATAAAATAAAAATACTAAATATTAAATCAAATGATATAAATTCAAAATATGATTCATCACAATCACATTTAAATATTTATCAAGAAAAAGAATCAGACACAAATAAAACAAATAGTAGAGAATCAATAGTAAAAGATGAATTATTCGATAAAATTAATATTTTAGAAAATATAAATAATGATAAAAAAATTTTACAAATTGAAACTGATTTTGATAGAAAAGAAAGTTTATCTTCAGTTGGTGAATTAACATCAATTGCAAGTTTAACTCCATCAAATTATCAAAATATATTTACAAGTCCTGAGAAAATAGAATCAATTGGAAAAGAAGGAAAAATTCCTGAATTTGATATAGAAGACTATATTTATTTAGATCCAATTGGTGAAGGTTCATATGGTAAAATATATTTAGTTGAAAATTCTTTTGATAAAAGTAAATATGCTTTAAAAAAAATAATATGTCATGATTTAAAAGAAGTAAAACAATTCCAAAATGAACTTGAATTAGTTTATTCAAAATCACATCCAAATATAATGAAAATAATAAAAGTTCAATATAAAGCATTAGACATAACAACATATTCAATATATATTTTAATGGAATTAGCAAATTGTGATTGGAATAATGAAATTAAAAAAAGACAAAAGAAAAATTTAAAGTATTCAGAAAAAGAAATAATAAATATTATAAAACAATTAACTGATGCTTGTTTATATTTAGAAAATGAAGGAATTGCACATAGAGATATTAAACCTCAGAATATTTTATTATTTAATAAAAATATTTTTAAACTTGCAGATTTTGGTGAAGCAAAAAGTATAAATGATACTTCACAAGAATGTACTTTAAGAGGAAGTGAACTTTATATGAGTCCAATTTTATACAATGGATTAAAAATTAATCAAAAAGATGTTGTACATAATGCATATAAAAGTGATGTTTTTTCTTTTGGATTTTGTATTCTTTATGCTTTAACTTTAAATTTAAGAATATTAAATGATATAAGAAATGTTATAAATATGAATGTAATTAATAATATTGTTCTAAGATATTTGAAAAACATTTATTCAAAAAAATTAATAAATTTAATTGTAAAAATGCTTGAATTGAATGAAAAAGAAAGATTTTCTTTTTATGATATTAAAAAATATGTAAAAGAAAAATTCAATTAAAATAATTTTTTTTCATACGTTTATAAATAAATAGTTTTCTTATGAATCATTCATTTAATATTATTATAATTTTAGATATATAATTAATTTTTTTTGAAATGTAAAAAATAAACTCTATATATAAATTATTATTAGCATAAAATTATTTGTAGAAATAATTTAATTAAAGAAAATTAAACTCATTTATAATATTAAATAATTAAAAAAAAAATTATTTTCCTTTTGGATTATAAGGTTTTCCACAACCAGGACATTGATTATATTTAAAAACAAAAACATTATCATTAAAACATTTAGTACATAATTTCATATTACAACCACAATTAAATGATTGTGTTGCAGGATATATTTTACATAAAGGACAAATTCTTTGTCCTAATTGTTCTATTGCATTTCCTTTTAAAGAACTTTTTTTTTCTAATTGAATTGAATATGATTTTTTTAAAATTGTATTATGAATTGGACAATTTATTTTCATTTCTTCACTTTTTATTATTAGATAATGTTCATAGCATAAAGCACAATTACAATCAGCAAAACAAAATATATTTTTTTTATGACATAATATACATTTATTATTATTTTTATTATTATGTTTTTTATCAAAATTCAAAGAATGAGAACAATAACTTTTATTAAAAGAACTAATATTATTATTATTATTTTCAATAGAATTATTATTATTTAAATCATCTTTTAAATGATGAACAATTATATAACTTCCACTTTTTAGATGTTTATTTTTAATAATTTTTTCAGAAATGAAATTATTATATTTATTATTTTTTTTATTCTTTAAAATACAAAAAATTATAATTGCAATTAATATAATTGTAATTATACCAGATATAATTGATATATATATTAATCTTTTTCTTTTTGTTTCATTGTCTAATGTGTCACATGTTCCATATAATAATTGATAACCTTTTAAACAAGATAAACAATCATAATCATCACAATATTTACAAAATCCAAATATTGAACATTCTGTTGAATAACATCTTTTTATTGCTAATAAAAAGTTCTCTTTACATTCAATACATTCTCCTATTTCATTACATTTAAAACAATTTTTTACTGTACAATTATTTTTTATTTCTTGTTTTTTTGATATATAATACTCACATTTGTTACTATTTATTATCGAATTATTATCGTTTTGTATATATTTTTTTTGAGAATAATTTATATAATTTATGTCATTTGATTTTACAATTACAAAAACAAATGTGAAAAAAAAAATTTTATTATAATTAACTTTATGTTTCATATTATTTATAATTATTTTAATTTAGAAAAAATGTAGTTCTTAAATAAAATGTTAAATGTTTTTAAGATTAAATTAATTCATAATATTTTATATATTCATTTCATATTAAAATTAAAAATATTCTTTTATTTTTAAAATAAATATTTAAATAATCAAAAATTAAGAATCCTCATCATTTTCATTTTTATTTTTAGGAATATGATTTATATCACAATACCAATTATAAAATTCATCTATTATTAAAGGATAATAATCTTCACATTTATAATCTTTAGGAAATGAAACACCTTGATTTAATAAAAAATCAAGAAAGCATTCCCATTGATCTTTATTTAACCCTTTTGATTTTTTAACATCTTTTAAAAAAAGAATAAAATGTTTAACAATTGGAAATTGATCTGAAAATAAATCATTAAAATAAACTTCAACAACTTCATAAGATAATATTTTACCTTTACCACAATTAAATTTAAATAAAAAATTATAAAATTCTTTAAATTGTTGTGAATATAAATCAAGTAAAGTTTCTCTAACATGTAAAATTCTAGCTTTTAATTCATTTAAATCATTACATTTAAAATATTTTAATCCAGTTATATATTCATTTTCTGTTACTTCTTCCATTGATTTACAACCACATCTAAAAAAAAAATATGTTATAAATACATCAGTATATATATCAATATCTAATGTTTTTCCCATTTTTTCCATTCCATCTTGATCAATTTTTTTAGTTTTTAAATTTGCATAATTCATAAAATCTCTTTTTATTTTTTTTTCATCTGAATAATATTTACTTTTCCCATATCCTGATTCATAATCATCATAATACATTTTTTATATGTTATAATAAATTTTTAAACATTTAAAAAATTAAAAAAAAAAAACAAAAAAATAAAATTTGAGTAATATAAAAAAAATATTTAAATAAATAAAAAAAATATGGCATTTGTATTTAAAGCAGAACGTATTTTGAATAATAATTCATCATCATCAACAAATAATATAGGACCAGGAGAATATTTACCTCAAACTGAAATGAAATTTATAAAAAAAAATAAAAAACCATTTTTAAGTGGAGTTAAAAGAAATAAAATAGAAAGAAATGATGTTCCTGGTCCTGGTTCATATTATCAAGATGAAAGATTAATTTCATATTTAAAAAATATTCAAAATGAAAAATTATCAAAACAAAATGATAAAGTTCAACTACAATTAAAAGGAAATAATATTGAATTTCATAATAATTTTGAAAAATTAGGTTTTTTAACAAAAGATAGGAGATTTAAAGTAATAAATAAAAATAATAATTTAGGTCCTGGTTTATATTTTCAAAATATTAATAATTCATATAAAAAATTATTATCTAATAAAAATAAAATTGAAAATCCATTTGAAATAAATAATAAATTAGAAAAAAAAAGACATAAAGAATTTTCTTTAATTCCAACAATTCCAGGAAAAAAACAAATATTTGGTTTTGATATAAATGAAAATGGTGAATTAATACAAAAACAAGATCCAGATATGTATAAAATATTTACAGGTGAAAAAGGAGATACAGTTGGTCCTGGGAGTTATGATATAGAAAGACCAAATAATTGGTTAAAAACAGGAACTGAATGGAGTAAATTTAGAGTAAGTAGAGATTATAATTTGAAAAAAAATGAAAATGAAAAAAATAATTGTATGTCAATGAATAGTACACGTTATAGTGAAAATTTTGGAAAGAGTAAATTAAATTATAATAATAATAATAATAATAGTAATTGTGATATTTCTTCTAAAACTTTGAATAATTTTAAATGTGATAATAATTTGAATAAAAATTATAAAAGTAAAGAAAATAAAAATATTTTATATTGTAGAATTATTAATGTTAAAGAAACTAATAAGAAAAAAATAACAAAAAATGATATTTTTGAAAACGTTGCATCAAATTATCCTGGTCCAGGTTATTATTTTAATCAAAATACTTTTTCAGGAATTAAAATGAAACATACACCAGAATATAGACAATTTTTTGGCTCAAAATTAGAAAGATTTTCAAAAACAAAATCAACATCTTCATTAGGTCCAGGCTCATATTTTAATAATGATAATATACAAAATTCAAATAATTCAAATCAAAATATATCTTTTAAAGAAAAAATGTCTCGTACAATGGAAACATTTGCACCATTTAATTTAAGAAGTGATAGATTTAGTAAAAGTCAAGAAGAAAAAAATAAAAATTTTCCTGGTCCAGGACAATATGAAATAAAAGGAACTTTTAATGAAAAAAATAAAAAATTTAATAATACAATGATAAAATTTGGTTCTTCAGAAAAACGTTTTTCAGATAAAGAAAATATAAAATGGAAAAATGAAATACCAGGACCAGGTTCTTATATAAATCAAAATACAAAATCAAAAATAGGAAAAATAACAAAATTTTCAAATATTAATAATTTTTATCGAATTAATAAATTTATACCAAATTATAATATTAATGAATTACAAAATAAAAATAAATTAAATAGAAGTGAATCAGTTCCTCCTGTTGGTTTATATCATCCAGAAATGATTTATAGTATTGATTATAGAAATAGAAAAAAAATATTAGAAAATAAAAATATTGATGGTGTTGCTTTTGATAGTAGTGTTGATAGGAAAAGTATGATAAAAAGTCAAACTGGTGTTAATATTGGTCCTGGTTATTATTTTAAAGAAAAATACTTAAAAAATGTACAAAATTATCCTCCTTTTAATCAATCAAGTAAAAAAATGGAAGATAATAATGAGAATTTATTTAATAATAGACTTGGAGATTATAATATTGATTCTTATTATGATTGGAATAAAAGGAGTTATAATGTTAATTTTATATAATATTATATTATTTTAGTTTTAGTTTTTTTTTATTTTTTTTTGTAATATAAAAATAAAATATTAAAAATTATTATAAATTTTTACTAAAAAACCCAAAAAAAAAAAATGTTAAAAAGTAGTATACATACAAAAAAGAATTTTTATTTTAAAATACAATAACTTAATCCCTGACTTTACCATCTAATTCAATGAAATCAGGTCTTTTTCTTTCATCCATTTCAAGCATCATCAACAAAATATTAATAAATTCATAAGAATATTTAGCAATTAAATACTTAACTAAAATATTTTTTAACTTTTCCATATTTTCAACTTCTCTAATTTCACATAAAGTTTTAAAACTTAAAGAAGCACTAAGTGCCATACACATTCCCAAAGAAAAAACATCAGATTTAAAACAATTATGAATAACATCATTTTTTTTTTCTTTAAGTGCTTTAAATAAAATAGGACTCATATAAAGTTCAGTTCCTCTTAAAGTATGCATTTCACTAATACTATTCTTAATTATTTTAGCTTCTCCAAAATCACATATTTTATAATCATTATTTATTATTAAAACATTTTGTGGTTTAATATCTCTATGACAAATACCAAATTTTTGTAATTGAGAAAATGTTCTTATTAATCTTTTTACTATTGTTAATAATTCACCTTCTGTATATGAATGTTTTAATTTTGCTCTTTTTTTTATTTCCTTTTCCCAATCTGTTGTTGCTAATTCCATTAAAACATAAAAATGATAATTTCCATCATTTCTTTTTTGACTTTGTGCACCATATACTCTTATTATTCCTGTACATTCTGTTTTTTTTATAAAATTTAACATTAAATCATATTCTGTTCTTATTTGATCTATTTCTTCTTGTGAATGTGATATTAATTCTTTTAAAGCATATTGTAAATTATTTACTATCCATGTTGATAAATATATTTTACCAAATGTTCCTTCTCCTATTAATTTATTTCTTTTGAAATCTTCGTGATTAAAATCTTCATTTGGTTCTATTACTGTTGTTAATGCATGTCTTATTATATTTTCTTTGTTATTATTATTTTTTTGATTGTTATTATTTTTGTATATGTTGTTTATATTAATGTTTAAATTTAGATTTACATTTACATTTTTTTTTTCATCTTCAAAAAGATTTGTTGGTGATTTTCTTATTAAATCAAAACTATCATCTTTATCATAACTTGTATTACTTGGTTTATATTCTCTCAAAAAAATATTATCAATTTTATTTCTTGGTTTAATACTATGAACATGTTTAATATTAGAATAAATATTTTTTTCAAATTTATCAGGACCTAATTTATTATCACTATAATTATCCTTATCATTAATTTGTAATTTCCTACCATTAGGTAAATTTAAACCAGAATGAAATTTTGAATGTTTTTTCTTATCATATTCAATAATTTGATATTTACTAATAGAATTATTTTTTTTAATAACATTTTCATGAATATTATTATTTTCATTATTATTATTTTTAATAATATTAATATTACTATGATTTTGACTCATATTCCTTATAATTTTTTTTTGAGAACAAAGAAAATTTTCTCCACAACGAGGACAATACCAAAACATTTTATTATAATCTAAAATTTCATTACATTTAGAACAAACAATAATTTTTTGTCCTTGATTTATTCCTAAATATAAAATACCATCACAATCAATACTATGTGTAAAATTAACATTTCTTGGATCAATATTACAACAAGGAACATAATTTGGTTTTGCTGGAATTTTATCAATTAAAGTTTTAATATATGAAATTTTATTTGGTTTATTTTCAAATTTAATATAACTTATTGCACCAGAAAAAAAATCTTTACCACAAATTTTACAATTCCAAACCATGGTTTTAATTTTATTTTGCCAATTACAATTAAAACATTTTAATAGATTTTTTTTCGAACTAAAAAAAATCCCTTCATTACATTTTGGACATTTCATATCTTCAGGAAAATAATTCTTACAATGATAATGATCCCAAGTTGCTCTAATATAATCATCATATTTTTCTTCTTCTACAAAAATATCAGAATAATAATCTTCATTACATTCTTTACAAAATAAATGAATTTGTTCAGGTTTAAAAATAACTTTGCAATTAAGACATAATATAAAATTTAATGCTTGAGGATAAACTAATTCATTTCCACATGTATGATAACATTTTGATGTAATATCACAATGAGGTGTAATGTCTGTTATATTTAAAGGAGGAAAACGATTTGAATTTGTTCCTATTGATAATAATATTTCTCTTATATGCTTTATTGATGATAAATCTTGCATATAATTTTGGGATTTTAATATTGATTGAATTTTTGCTATTGTTAATTTTGAATAGGAATTTAAATTTTTTTCTCCTATTAATGTTGATACATTTAATAATATTGTATCTATTATTGCTTTTTCTGACATGTTTAAAATATTTGGAAATATATCGTTATATTCTTCTAAAAATAAGTCGTAAAGTTCTTGTTCTTTTGGAGTAAATTGGATTTTTGATTGTCCTGCTATTAACGCTAATGAATTATTAGATAACATTTTATTTTTAATTTGTTTTCTTATTTATTTATTTGATTTATTTAATAAGTTATTAAAAAGTATTATTATTATTTTTCTATTGCTATTATAATGAAAAATATAAATTTTGGAGTAAATATATTTTATGATATTAAATTTATAGGTAATTTATTTATTAATTTAAAATTTAATTTGATGATTATTAAAAATAATCCTAAATTTATATTGATTTACATTTTTTTTTGTTATTATTTATTTTTTGATTCATCATATTTTTATTTATTTTGTATATTACAAAAAATAAATTAAAATACCTAAAAAATATTAATTAAAAAATAATGATTAAATAATAAAAATATCAATAATTAAATTTTTTTATATTAAAAAAAATGAGTGATGATATTTACCTAAATACAGTTCCTCAAAAAAAAATCTTAGCAACATTAGAACCAGGTTTAGACTTAACTTTAATTTCAAGTAACGTAAAACTATACACATCAAATAAAGAAGGAAAAAATTGGTTATATAGTGATTTAGAAGGATTATTGTGTTTTATACTTGATTATAATTTAAAAACAAAATATTTAGTTTTATACAATTCATTTTCATTTGAAAAAATATTCCAATATGAATTATACAAAGACTTTCAAAAATATTTTAAATCACTTGCTCCTGAATTTCGTTGTTTTGAAGTTGATAGTGGATTTATTGGATTACAATTTGATAAAAAATCAGAAGCTGAAAAAGCAGATTTTATTATTTCAAAATTTAAGGATTCATTTACTGATGAATTATTTACTTCAAGACCATTAGTAAAAAATGAAAAAAATAAAGAAAGAATGAAGGAAATAACAGGAGATCCAAATAATCCTGAAGATGAAGGTTATTATGGTATTTTAAAAAGAAAATTCCAAGTAGGAAAAAAATATAGTGAAGATTATATAGAAAGTAAAATTGAAATTAATAAAGCAAGAAATTTTGAATTATTAAAAACATTTTCATATAATGCAGAAAAAAAACAATTTGAAATTGGAGAAATTAAAGAAGAATTAAAGGATTTATTCATTGATAGTGGTATTAGAAAAAAAGATTTACAAGATATAAATTATGCATTTCCAATAATAAAACAAATCATATTAGGAATGAGTCATAATAGTAAAATAAATAATTCCACAGTAGCAAATATTCAACATAAATTCCCACCTCCTGAAGAACGTGAACGTATACGTAAAGAAGAAGAAGAATTAGAAAAAAAAATGAATAAAGATAGATTAAAGAAAAAAAATAAACAATCAAATGTACCTCAAAAACAATATACATATATGAATCCTCATCCAAATCAAATACCTGAAATTCCAGTAGTAAATCAAATAAATCCTCAACCAATAATTCAACAACCTCCAGTACAACAACCACCAATAATTCCTCAACCTCCATCATTAAATCCTCAATTAAATCCAATATATCCACCAACATCCCAAAATCAAAATCCTCAAATGAATACAACATCAAATATACCAAAAGCACCAAATATTCCAATAGCACCACCAATTCCAACAAATCCAATAAAAACAAATGGAGATAATAAAGTTAATATTCCAATACCACCACCTTTAACAAATAATAATACTGTTGTAAATAATAATAATATTCCAATACCACCACCTTTAACAAATAATAATAATACTGTTGTAAATAATAATAATATTCCAATACCACCACCTTTAACAAATAATAATAATACTGTTGTAAGTAATAGTAATATTCCAATACCACCACCTTTAAGTAATATTCCAATTCCACCTCCTTTAAATAATAATACTGGTGTAAGTGGTAAAATTCCAGTTCCACCTCCTTTGACTAATAATACTGTTAGTAAACCTCCTGTTGTTCCTGTTGCTCCTGTTAAAAATAATACTAATAATACTGGAAAGAAAGAATTAAGTATGCATGAACAAATTAAAGCTGTTCAGTTGAAAAAAGTTGAAAAACAAAATACTGATCAAGGAAATAAACTTATTACTGGTAATGAAAGGAATTATTTACAAAATGTTCTTGTTGATGCTATTAAAATGAGGAGAGCTAATTTACATGCATATGACGATTCTGATTCTGATAATGATGATGATGATGATGATGATGATGATTGGTAAAAGATTATGTTAATAGAATTTTTAAATTTTATTAATATTTATTGAACTAATTTAAAAATTAATTTTTTTAAAAATAATTAAAAAATAAAAAATATAAAATAAAAAATTAATAATAAATGTGTTTAATATTTTAATTATTAAATTTATAATAATTGAGATTTATTTTAATAAAAATATATACAAACAAAAAAATTTTTAATAAAATAAATCTCTTTTAGTAATATAATACATTTTACTAACCTTTGATGAACTTTTAGATGTTTTTAATTTTAATTTTTTTTTTTGAATATCTATAAAACTTATATAACTACTTTTAATATTTTTATTAGACATATATTTTGATAAAGGCTGTTTTTTTTTTAACCCAATTAAAAAAGTACCACTAGAATAACAAGAATTTAAAGAAGGAAGATTATAATGATTTCTAATTTTTATTTTTTTTCCTTTATTCAAATTTGTAAAAGAATTAAAATTACTTTTTTTAATATCATTAACAACAATATTATTTTGAGAATGAAATACAGAAGTTTTTTTTTCTTCTTTTTCTTCATTATGATTCATTGCATTTTCTTTTTCTTCAATATGATTAATTGCATTTTCTCTTAATTTATGATGGATAAAAATTTTTCTTTGTTTCATAATTAAACTTTTTTCATCAGTTGGTCCAATAAATTTATCAGTAATATAACCAATTGGTCTTCCAGTTTTTAAAAAATATTTTAATTCAAGATTATTATCTTTTTCTTCTTGTATTTGTAAAACATCATTTAATTCATTTGTTAAATTTTTTAAAGCATTATATTTTTCTAAAATACTTGCTCTTGTTTTATTTTTTTCTAATTTATCTTTTTCACAAATTATAGATGTAAATTTCTCAGTTATATATAATGAAGCTCTTTCTACTTTTTTTTTTGCTTTGGATAAAGATAAATAATCAACTTTACCATTTTTAATTATATTTTTAGGAATTAAATTATTATTTGATACTCTTGCACAAATATTTATATAAATTGATTTTATTGTTTTTAAACTTTTTCTTTGTTTAACTGCAATTACTTTCAATCTATTTAAATTTACATAACAAAAATATTGAATATATTTATATAATAACTCATTTGTAATATATTCTGCATTTTTAATAGAATCAACTTTTTTATATGAAAAATCAAGATATATTGGTGTATCCAAAGATTTGAAAATATTTAACCAATAATCTTTATTTTTTTTTTCTTTTAACGGAAAATAACTTATTGTTTTTCTACTATTTGTACATTCAAAAAGTTTGAATATTCTCTTTGAATTATTTATATCGTAGAATATTGAATGAAATATATTAAAATATTTTCTAGATTTAAAAAAAACTACTCCTTTAAAATTAATATCATCATTTCCATTACTCATTTTAAATTGACTGAATTATTAAAAAAATATTAAAAATTAATAAATAAAAATAAAAATTCAATAAAATATTTAATTAATATTATTTTGAACTTATTTAAATTTTAATAATAACAATTATACTAAAAAACTAAAGAAAAATATAAATAAAAGATATTTTCAAATTAAAAATTTAATAAGAAAATATATAATATTTCTCTCTATTATATTAAGCCCAGCTTAATAAGTGAAAAAAGAAAATTTTTAAAATAGTAATATATATAATTTAGTAAAACTTATATATTTTCTTTGGAATCATTCTCAATTTTAATTTCTACTACATTTTGAATATTTAAACTATCAGAATTTATTTCTATCATATCATCGTTTAATGAAATACCAATAATATTACCATTAGTATTCAAATTAATATTAGTATCATTATTATTAATATTATTATTATTATTATTATTATTTTCATTATTATTAATAATATTATTATTATTATCTTTAATATTATCATTAATATTATTATTATGATTATTTACTTCAGAATAATTCTTAATTCTTTCATTAAATATTTTTTCATTTGGAATTAATTGAATAAAATATTGCTTACATTTTTCTTTTGAAAAATTTTTAAAATTTACTTTATCCCAAGGGAAATTAATAGATAATAAATCTTCATATTTTAAAAGTTTAAATAAATCATAACTATTATTTAATGAATATGATTCAATAATATTTTTTTTATTATTATTCCTTTTCTTTTTTTTTTTACCTGTTGAATTATTACTATTAATAATATTTTTATCTACTACAAAACTATTATATTTTGAATATTCTAAACAAATCTTTCTTAATCTTGATAAATAAGATAATTCACTATTTTTTTTAAGTTTAATTAATTTTGGTTTAATTATTGTATTTCTTTTTTTTCCAGGTATAATAACAGAAATAATATTTTTATTTTTTTTAGAATTATTATTTTTTTTTGGTGTTAAATAGTCATTTTCATAATTTCTATTTTTATTTCTAAAAGAATTTTTATTAAAATAATCTTTAACAAAATATTCCTTTTTCAAAGTAATGATAAACTTCTTTTTATTAATATTTAAAATAGAATACTCTCCTTTACAATTTAAATTTTGACAATTAATTAAATTATTTGACAAAATATTATTATGATATATCTTTTGATAATTTGAAATAATTTTACTTAAAATATTATTAAAATCAGAAATCTCTTTATTACTTTTCATATTATTTTTCTCAATAGTTTTAACAAGTTGATTTTGATAATGTTGAAAGCAATAAATATTATATTTTAAATCTTGTTCAATAGCTTCAACTTCCATACAAAAATTATTAATTCTCGCACATTCAGGATGAAATTTAAAATTACAATCATTATAATTACACTTTAAAACAGGACCATAAAATTTTAAATTACAAATATCACATTTTTCATTAAATTTACAAAAATCAATTCTATCAATATTTTTAATATCTTTCTTTTCATCATAATTCCCAATTTCAATATTAGGATTCCATAAAGCACAAGATAAATGTACCCAAGCACATTTAATATTATCATATTTCTCAAATGGTATAATAATATGAGAATTATATAAAGGAATTTTTTTTCCATTACTTCTTCTATAATCAATAATTTCTTTATAAAAATGAGAATCAAAAGGTAAATCAATTTTTTTCATAGCACCTCCTTTAATTGGACATAAGACACATTCTAAATTTAATACTTCATCTTTTGACATTTCTTTACAAGGATCACAAATCCAATTTGTTAAAATTTGTGATTTAATTCCATAACAATTTTGATGAACTGTTAATCCACATGATTCACATTCAAACATTAATTGATTATGATCTATATCACCATTATTACATATTGAACATATTTGCTGTGAATAATTATTTGATGAATTTTGAAGTAATATTTTATTTTTTTTTATTTTTTCTTCTTCTATTTCATTTTCTTCTTTTTCTTTTTTTAATTCATATTCTAAATATTTATCTATTTCTTCTTTATAAGATATTGTATCTTGTAAAAGAGGATATTTTATATTTTCATTTTTAGAATTTTTATTTGAGTTAGTGAATTTATTTATTTTTTCTAATATATTTTTTATTTTTTTTGAATTTATTTCTTCAATTTGAGATATTGATTCATTTATTGATTTTTCTAAATCAGATAAATAAATTGGAATATTATTTATTGATGAAGAACATGATTCACATGTTTCTTGTGGAAAAGATGAATTAAAATTAATATTATTATTTGAGTTTTTATCAAAATAAATATTTTTTTCTTCTTTAATTGCATTTAAATTAATATATTCATTGAGTAAATTTGATTTTGACTTATTGTTATTTAACACTTTTAAAAAATCATCATGTGCATAAGTATCAAATGTATTTTTAAATATATTCTTAATATTATCTGCATTTTTTTGTAAAATGGTGGTTGAATATTTTGGAAAATAAATTGAATTAATAAAAAACCAATAGACACTTGATTTAAAGGTTTCATCTATAAAATAATTAAATTTTTAATATTTACTTAAATGTTTTATATCTTTTGAAAAAGAATGATCTTTCCAATTGAATCCTAGAAATTGTTTAAAATTCCATGATACTTCAGAATAATTTTGGTTAATTTCTTCTGAATTTTTTGAAGGAATTGTTAATGAAGATGATTGCATATTTTTTATCGACCTTTTTCTTTTCTTAAGGAGATAATTTGAAATTCTTTGTTTTTTTTGTCTATTTGAGTCCATCAATTGGTATATTTTATATTGATTATATTAAAGAATTATTTATATTTTATTTTTACATTGTTTCTTGTATCATTTTTTCAAAGCATTGAATTAATATTTTTTATTATTTAGCTTTAACTAAGTTAATTAATATTGATAAGGGTTTTTTATTTGGGTTTATTAATTTTTATAAATTTCTTTTACTTGGAAGAATATTTTAAGTATTTAATAATTTTGAAATAAAAATTAAAAATTAAAATATTTAATAACTAATAGTAATAAGAATCCTTTTTCATCACAATAACTAATGGATAAACAAAAAATATAAAATAAAGTAAAAGCCCAAAATAATAAAAAAATATATAGCAAAAATAAAAAAAAATATAAAATAAAATATAAATAAATTTATATTATTTACTAAAAAAAAGGAAATTAAAATCTCAAAAAGAGTTATTTTTATTTTATTCATTTATAAATAAATTATTTCATACTTTTTATTGTTTATTATTTTGAATGAATTATAAATTGATAATTTAATAATTCTAAAATAAAAAAGAATAAATATATTATAATAATAATATAATAACATAATAATTAATAAATAATTTCATTAAAATATTCTTTATAAAAAATATAAAAAAAATAAAATAATAATTATAGAAAAGCCTTAATAATATTTTTTGATTCACCTTTTAAAGGTACTGGATTAACTCCATTTTCATTCCAAGCTGCAGAAGGCATAATATTTAAATGATATAAATTATCAGTTAAAATTTTATCTTTTTTAGGTTTCATTTTCATTAATGAAGTAGACCAATGATCAACACTTTCACTCTTTTTTATTTTTCCTATTTGCATTATATCAATTGTATTATTTTTTGCTCTTCTATCTACTGATTTTGATTTTTTCTTTTTTTTCTTTTTATTTTCTTCTTCTAATTTTTTTTTCATTATATTTTCTTTATTATCTTGCATTTTTATATTATATGAATATGTTCCTTTATTTAAAAATTTTGCTGCAATTTTTTTATATTTTGGATTTTTATTTACATAAGGTTTAAAACTTGGTAAATTTTTTTTTATCAATGAATCTAATTGTTTTTTCTTTATATCTTTTTCATTATATAATTTCTCATATATTGATTCATTTCCTTTTTTTCCATTTATATTATTATTATAATTAATTGTATCAATTATTTCAAGTGAACCTTCTGATAATTGAGGATGAAATCTACATTCTTTTAAATCTTTATTATTTATTTCTAATAAATAATTTTTGAAAATATTTTCTTTTTCTTTTCTTTTTTTCCATTGAATTTCCTTCTCAAAAAATCTTTCTACATAATATGATTGAGTTTTCAATCTCTTTTCATCTACACTTTTTTTTTTTTTGGATTTTAATTTGTACTTATCTCTTAATTCATTTAATTTTTTTTCTTTTTCTTCTAATATATATTGAGTTCTTAAATATAATGGTTTTTTTCTATCTGTTAAAGATATTATCATAGAGTTTTTTGATATTGTTGGTACTTCTTGTAATAAATTTTGTTCTTTTTGTTTTAATTCATTCCTTTCTTTTTCTATATTATATAATCTTTTTTCTTCTCTTATTTTATTTCTTGTTAAAAATTTTTCTACATCAACTTTTTTAGTTTTATGAAGTTCTTTTATATATTTTTCTTTTTGTTTTTGTTTTTCTTCTAATAATCTTTGTTGTCTAATTTTTTCTGCAAGAGACATTTTTTCATTTTCCTTTATTCTTAAATCTTCTAATTTTTTCTTTTCTTCTATGGATAAAGAATTTTTTAAAGGTGTATCCTTATAGAAATTAATAAGTTCTTCTATCATTAATTAATATTATTTAAAAACAAATAAACATTTTTTAAAAAAAATTATAAATATTTTATTCTAATAAATATTTTTGTTTATTTTATTAATATTTTTGAATAATATTTTGATTTTATTTATTAATTTCTACAATTAAAAATCATTTTTTATGGAGTTGATTCAATTCTTAATTTTAACATATAAAAAAAATATATTTAATTTAACTAATTAATATATTGAAAGAAATATTTGAAATAGGATTTAATTAAAAAAAGAAATAATAAAATTAAATAAAAATATATAAATTATATATATTTTATATGATAAGTTTTTTTATATATTATTATTTTATTTTCAAATAAAAATGATTAAATTAAATTTACATATTTTTTTCAAATAAATGGACACATATAGTGAATTAGAATCATCAATATTTGTTCAAGATATTGAAACATACTTAGATTTATTAAGACATGAATTTGATATAAAATTTAAAAATTCTAATTTAATGACAGAACTTTTATTTTTTCAAACATATCATTTAGTTGATAATAATTCTCTATTTAATTATATATATATTTATAATTATTATCAATCACTCTTATTTTCTCCTTCATATTATAAAATAAATATTATATTGACAGAAAGGAATTATTTAAGTAGACTATCAGAAAAAATTATAGGTTCAGAATTCTTTTTTGGAACATTTAATGGAACAATAATATATGAAATTACTTCTGATATTTTATTTATAGATACGAGTGATTTAAAATTTAATCTTTATTTTGTTGATTGGAATATTATATCACAAAAAGGTAAACAAATTATGGAAAATGTTACAAGAAAAGAAATAGAAAAATATGTTAGTATTGAAAACAAAAAAAATAGTTTTATAATTTCACCATATAAGAATAATGATGATTTAAATACTTGTAAAGGAAATTATAAAGACTCTCTTATTTATCATTTTATTATTCATCCATGTTATTGTTTTAAAGAAGATGATTATAAAAAAATTGAGAATTATATTGATTCACAATATGAATTAGATAATAAAGAATTATTAACATTAATTGATGAAACGAAAAATAAATATTTCAAAAATAAAAATATATATTTTGATTCATATTTCACTCATTATATAGAGCAAAGAAAATCTATTATTCAAAAAACAATAAATATAATTTTTGCAAAATCAAATTCAGAAAAAGCAAAAAATATTATAGCATCTTTTATTCCAGAAAAAACGAATGAAAAATATAAAGATATTATTTTAAAAAATTATATTATAGCTGAAAAAATATATCCTGAAGAAATAAATGATTTATATAATGTAATTCAATCAAATAAAAATTTTATTGAAATAATTTATAAAAGAATAACTAAACATATAAAATCAGAAACAAAGTTTTTCAATTCATCATTAATACATTACAATTCATTAATAAATGATAATATATCTTTATCAACATCATCAAACTTTATAATAAATGAGACAATAAAAATAGAATATTACAGAAATTCTTTTAATAATTTAGTAAAAAGTGAAATTGATATATATGAAGACAAAATATATCAATTAATGGATAATTTTACAACATCAATGAAAGACTATGTAATAAATGAAGAAAAAGTAATATCATCAAAAATAAATTCAATAATAATTACAACAGAAAAAGATTTTAAATATTTATTATCATCATATGAAACAATATTAAAAAATTTAAAGGAAAAAACAAATAATATAATAAAAGAATTAGATAACTTAAATATGAATCTTTTTACAAATTTAAATAATATAATAAAAGAAAATGGTATATCATCAAAAAATTATGATCAAATAATATCAGATTTAAAAATAGAATTAGATTTAAAAAATAGTATAAAAAATTTATTTTCAAAAAAAATAGAAGAATTTAAAGAATTAGGAATATCAATTGGAATTTCATCAACTTTAGGATTAGCAACAACTGGTTTTGTTTTTGGCATAAATTCAGCAGCAAATTTTATTGGTTCTGAAATTATTGCTGGTGCTTTAGTAGGACCAATTGGTGTTGTTGCCGGAGCAGCAATTTGTACTCTTTCTTTTTTAGGTAGAACTATTTATTTACAAAAAAAGAATAAAAGTGATTTAATTATATTAGAAAATAATTTAAAAAATGCAACTCATATAAGTTTAGATTATGATTTATTAAATATTCAATATGCTTTTGAAGAAAATAAATGTTATATTGAAAGAAATTTAGTTCAAATTAAAATTTTTATTGAAATTCTTGTTAATAGAGCAATTATGAGTAAATCTAACTATTAATTATATTTTTTTATATAGAAATATTATTATTATTTATTTTCTTATAAAATTATATAAATTATTGATTTACTTATAAAATAATTTATTATTATTTTAATATTTAATTATTGATTTAAAAAGTATTTTTGTTTTTTTTAATTGGTCATCAAAATAATAATTTTCTTCATCTTCTAGTATTATTCTGTTTATACTTTTTTCTAATTTATATAAATTTAATGGAACTTTTCTAAATTTATAATATATTTCTGCATTTTTACTAGTTAAACAAAGTAATTCTAATATTTTAACATCTCGATAAAGTTGATAAAATGAATAACAATCAAAAATTTTCAAAAATTGTTTTACCTCTTCATGTTTATCTTTTTTTGATTTCAAATAATTACTACCATTTAATTCATTTTGTTTCATTTTATCAATATTTAAAAGTACATTAGAATGATCAATAATATTCATTTTATTTACATTTTTCATTTCCATTTTCTTTTTTGTTAAATTAAAGGATTGAGAGTCAAAAAGAAGACTTATATGTTTATTTAACTCAGTATTTTTTAAAATTATATTTTCCTCAATAGGATTATATAAATTTTGTAAAGTCGACAATTTTCTTTCATGATTATCATCTAAATTAATATCATTTTTAATATTTCTATAAAAAGTAAATTTCTTTTTAAATTTTGAAAATATTTTTTTTTTCATAACTAATTTATTAATACAATTAGCCAATAACCCAAGAAATAAATATAAAGATTGAAAATATCCTCCAAATTCTGAAATTAATCTCCCAAAATCAAATCCTATAAAAATATATTTATATTTCCATCCAGAAAGTTTAAGTTTAATATGTAAACTTCCTTGATAAGGTGCAGTATTAGGACTTAATTTACATTCATTTATAGATGCATAACTTTTTTCTTCATAAGACTTATTATCAAAAAATAAAAAATTAAGTTTAGTATTATATTGAACACTTATTTCATCTATATCACAATTTAAATCATAATTATACAAATTTACTTGTTGAGTTTCCATCATATGTCTTTTATATGAAATTGGTTGAAAATAATTTGATTCATCAATAAATATTTCATCAAAAATAAGAGTTAATCTTAATCCAATATAATATTTTCTTGCAATAATAAAAGTATCAAGAGTTCTTAATAAATAAATATTTTCACTATCTTCAAGAATCATTTTAGTTAAATTATATTTATAACAAGAATAAGTTAAAACTCCTCCTAATTTCATTTTAATTGGTTCAACATCAGATGTTTCATCTAATAAAGAGTCTGTAAAAGGTTCAAAAGTTAAATAATTGAAAAAATCTTCATAACTACTTTCAATACAAAAAAATAATGTTACATTTGATAATGAAATATATCTATCAGAATTAATTTTTTTTTCCATTATTACATTAAAGTCTGCTCTTGATCTAACTCTATCAATTAATTGAATTATTTTAATAATTCCTAATATAAATAGAATAATAGTTAATAATGCACCATAAATACTTTTTATTTTTGGTTTACCAAAAAATCTAGGAGAATATACTATTCCAAATGTATCCAAATGTGTTATGTAAGAATGTAATTTTAATGAAAATTTTGAAGAAAGTTGTTTTATCATTAAAAAAAAAATTATAATATTTTATTAATATATTAATTATTAGTTAATGAAAGAAACAGCATTTGATAATCTTTTTAAAAATGATATTATAAATTATACTATTATGGATTTAGATTTTTTTGGATTTAATATAAAACCAAATTTCTTTTATCATAAAACATATAAAACTTTATTTGGTTTAATTTTATCATTCATTTTTACAATTTTAGTTCTATGGGAAATATTTTTAAAAATAAATGATATATTTGGAAAAAATTATTCATATAATATAACATCAGAATATTTAAATGAAAAAAATTTTATTTTACCTTCATTTAATATTTCAATATGTCCATCAAAAAGAGGATTAACAATGGATTTTTATTATTTTGGTTATTTCCAAATTCATAAAAATTATTTTCCTTATTATCAAGATGAAGTAAATTATTATCAAGAAGGAAGTTCAATAATAAATAATTATACTTGTTATAAATATTATTTAAATAAATCAGAATTTTATACAACAGATAATCCATTTAATAGAACAGTTGGAAAAATGAATATTGTTGAAAATTATATAGGTGAAGAAACAGAACCAAGTGATTTAGATTTATATATTATTATTTCTGAATTAATTCCAAATAATACTGATTTTAAAAAAAGAAAATTAACTTCTAAAACTTTTATATATGAAATTCGAAATGTAAATTCATATAATTTTGAAATGAATATTCTTTTTGATTCATATAAAATTAAAGAAAAAAGTATTTTTTTCGGTTTTGAATTTAATAAATCAGAATTAAATTTTACAAAAATTGTTCAAGTTGATATTCAAAAACGAACAAGGGAATTATTAGGAATGGATAGTTTGATAAAAATTCAACATTCAGGAATTTATTATACAGAAACTTTTATTTTTTGTAGATTTGAACATATTTTTGGTGAATTAGGTGGTTTTTCTATTTTATTTTATACTGTTTTTTTAAATTTAGTAGAAATTTTCGCTCAAGGAAAATTAAAAAGAAAAATAATAAATGAAATAGAAAAATATCATGAAATAAGACAAACATTAGGAAAATTAAGAACAGAAGATAAATTTGAATTAAGAAATAAATCTCTTATATTTACACCAAAAAATATTGATGATGCAAAAAAAGAACTTAATGAAACTAATAAAAAATTAAATGCTGGAGTAACTTCTTTTTCTCTTAAAAATGAAAACCTACATATGACAAAAAGAAATCAAGATATTTTAAAAAATATTAATATTAAATTGCCAAAAAAGAATAATTTTATGAGAGAAATCAATTCTTCTATAGTAAACACAAAGAAAATATATGAAAATGAATATTATCAAATGACAAAATATATTGATTATTCATATTTTTATCAAACAATAAAAGAATTAAAAATTTTAGAAATGTTATGTTTAAATGAGAATAATGTTCAATATTTTTATAATTTTAGAAATGAAATATTTGATATATATGAATTAGACCAAATGCTTGAAAGAGCATCAATACTTAATATACAGTCTGTAGAAGGTAATAAAATTTTTGATGATTATGAAATGAAATATAAAATATTTCAAAAATCATTTTTTAATGAAATATAAATAAGGTAAAAATGTTTTATAATATAGTGGAAAAATATATTAATTGAATAATTAATGCTATATTATATAAAAATATATATCAAATTTACTTTTTTTCATTATTAGATTTTGAATAAGTTTTCATATTTTGTAATAATTTAAATATATCGGCACAAGGAACACTTAATTTTTTTTTTCCTTTACTTTTACTTTTTTCCTTTATATCTTTTTTGATATTAGTTTTAAAATTATTGTTAATATCTTTTGAATTTAATATTTTTTCTTCTTTAATTTCCATTAAAACATTTTTTTCTTCTTGTTGTTTTTTATAAGCATCTTTTAAATTATCAAAATAACTTGTAATTCTTTTTCCTTTTTCATCTTCATCTTCATATTTAATTAATCCAGAAACTTTAACTCTTAACATTCTAATTTTTACTCCTTTTTCTAAAAGTTCTTTTAATAAATCAAATGCAGTTTCAAAAATTAAAATTCCACTTTGAAATCCTTTATTAATAGTTTTACCTTTAGATTTTTTTTTTTCAGTTAAATTTGTTACTTCAACAGTAACAGTTTTACAATTGACTTTATTTCTTTCCATATTTTTCAAAACTCTCCTTGTTAAATTATCTAAAATTCCTTTTAAATAATTTATATCACCATTCATTTTAAAAGTAAAACTTCTAGAAATTGATTTTTCATCTTGAATTTCTCTATGTTCATAAGAACCAATACCATAACAATTTTTCATATAAAAATCAAAAGATTCTTCATCTAAATAATACAAATCAACATATCTATTCATTAAATCTTCACATTTATAAATATTTAAATAATTTAATCTTTTTTCAGTTTTATTTCCAATAAAAGGAATTTTTCTAATATTCATAGGTTTCATAAATTCAATAATAGAATCTTGATTAAATTTTAAATAATAAAGTCCATCAGGTTTATTATAATCACTACAAATTTTAGCTAAAGTTTTATTAGGAGCAATACCAATAGAACAAGTTAACTTAGTAACATCATAAATTTTTTTTTTAATTTCCTTACATAATTTAATAATATCATCTTCACTTATAATTTTATGTTCAAAGCAATAATTAGTTAAATCAGCATAAACTTCATCAATTCCCATTGATTCATAATTATAATCATATTCCATTATAACATTCATAATTTTATCACTTTCAATATGATATTTTTCAAAATTTCCAGAAACAAATTTTAAATTAGGACATAATTTTTCTGCAATAAAACCAGGCATTGCACTTCTTACTCCATATTTTCTTGCTATATAATTTGATGTTGATATCATTGATTTATTACCAACACACATTGGAATATTTGCTAATGATGGATCATCTCTTATTTCTACTGCAGCATAAAACATATCCATATCTAAATGTAACCAAATTTTGTCAAAACGAATTTGATTTTTTAAAAATTGTAATCTTGAATCTGCTTTTTTTTTCACTTGATCATATAATATTTCTTGTTTGTGAAAAGATATTAAATCTTTGTTTATTTTGTCTATTTCTTCTTTTAATATTTTTAATTCTTCTTCATTTTTTTTATAAATTCGAGAATTTTTTGTTGTTTCATATATTATTTCTGCTATTTTTTCTTTATCTAATCCTTCCATTCCTGCTTTTTCTGCTGTGAAAACATAACTTAATTTTTCTTCTGCTTGTTCATTGTTATTTTTTTCATTTTCATTTTCCATTTGTTTAAAATTATTTCTAATTTTAAAAAAATTATATATTTAATTTTTTATATGTTATAATTTTTTAAATAATTGTTTAATGAAAAATTCTGAAGAAGAAGAAATTTCTATGCATAAAAGATCTTCTTTTTCTCAATCTCAAAGTGAAGAAGAAGATGATATTGGAAATGTATCAAAATTATTATATGAAAATGCTTTAGATAAATTTCAAAAAAAGCAATATAAAAAAACTGTAATTTATTTAGAAACTGTTGAAGCTGAATTTGATAAATTTTATTATTGGAGAGCTTTATTTTTAAAATTATCATGTTATCAAATAATAATAGAATTAAAACTGAAAAAATATTATAATAAACCATATATATCATCAATAGCAAAATATTTTAAATTATTTAATAAAGAAGCAGCAAAATTTTTTATTGAATTAAGAAAAGAACCTGAAAATGAAGAACATTTAAATAAATGTGAATGTATATTAACTTTAATTTTAAGACAATGTTATAATTATGCACAATATTGTATTCATAAACAATTATTATATGATTGTATAGCATTTTTATCTTTAGGTGAAAGATTAATAAAAAATACATCTCATTTTTTTAAATCTCCAGATTCTCATTTTTTTTCAGCTTCAATTTTATTATTTTTAAGTTCTTTATTTATTATTTCTGATAATTTTGGAACAGCAAAAAAATATATTATAATATGTTTAAAATTATCATATAAAGAATTAGAATTAAGATTAGAAATTAATCAACCTTTTTCTTTAATTGATTTAAATGAATATAAAGAAAATGAACAAAAAAAAATTAATAAAATATTTTTTAATATTGCAATTTGTTTTTATCATTTAGGAGTTTGTAATGAACATGAATATGATTTTGGAACAGCATATCAATCATATAAACAAGCAAAATGGTTTGGTCATGCAATTCCAAATCATGAATTAATTGATTTTGTTATTGCAATGTATAATATGGAAAAAAGAGAATTATTAAGATTAAGTTTAATTGAATTTTTTAGAAATGAAGAAAAAAATGTTAAAGAAGAGAAAAAAAAACATATTATTAAATCTAAAATTTTATTTGGTGAAGAAAATAATATTAAAAAATATAAAAGATTGGAAAATTATCTTTCAAAAATGCATTTAAGAGAAGTTGATGATGATGATCCAGATTTACTTAATAAAGTTCATGGTAAACCTTTTAGTAAAAATGTTGGAATACCAACTAAAACTATTCATGTACTTAATTATTTAATGGATGAAAAATTTACTGATGTTATTGAAAAAATGAAAAAATTAGAAATTAATTATTTAAGTAAAAAAACTAAGGATATTATAGAAAAAAAAATTTTAAATATTAAAAATGAAGAAAGATTGAAAGATGAAGAAGAAAAAAAGAAAAAAGAAGAAGAAGAAAAAAAATTAAAAATTGAAGAAGAAAAACAATTAAAAAAAGAAGAAGAGAAAAAATTAAAAAAAGAAGAAGAGGAAGAAATAAAATGTGAAGAAGAGAAAGTATTAAAGACTGAAGGAGAAATAAAAAATGAAAAGGATAAAAAATTAAAAGAAGAAAAGGAAAATAATTTAAAACAAAAAGTAAAAAAATATAGTTTTGACAATAAAATCAATAATAAATTTATATTAAAAAAAAAAAATCTGAAAAAATATTCTGCCAATAAAATAAGATTAAATATATTTAATTCACCAAACTCAACTATCACATCTCAAAAATTAAATTCTATTTCAAATGATAATAAATTTAATAATAATATATTTCACTCAACTTTTAATAATTATAGAAATTATCAAATCATGAAAACATCAATTAATTATACTAAAAAAAATAGAACATTTTCAAAAGAGAAAAAAGAAAATGAAATTGAAAAAATTATTATTGATAATAAAATATTTAATAAAAATTTGAAAAATAAAAAAAGATATTTAGAAGAACAATTTAATAGAGAATTAAAATTTCAAAAAAATTTATTAAAATGTAAAGGAGGAGGAATTGGTTATTATAATAGTTTTGATTTTGATGAAAGAAAAGCAAAAGAAGAATGTGAAGAATTTTTTAAAAAGAATTTGGAAAATGAAATGAAACTTGCTTTAGAAAAAAATATTATAAAAGATGACAAAAATAAAAAAGCTTTAGAAGATTATAGAAAAACAATAGAAGTCCCATTAGACAATAATATTATAAATGATATAATTAAGCAGATTCCTATCGAAATAAAGAAAGATATAAATACAAAAAGTAAACAATATGATATGAATTTATTTAATTCTTTTGAAAAAAATTTTAATTTAGATAATAAAATTGTGTTTTATTATGATGATTTCATTTTTATTAATGAAAGAATCAAAAGAATTTTGGAAGAAAAATTAAATTTAATTAAATATAAATTTGATATAATTGCAAATAGTTTTATTTGTCAAAATAACATTTTGATGTTTTATGAATTAAAAAATAATTCAGTAATGAGCGTTGGAAAATTGAATGGAAGCAATATTTTCAAAACTAATATTATAATTTTTTTCTATAATAATAATGATTATAAAAATTATAAAGATCAAATAATAATTAACAATAAAATTCCTAATGTCCTTTGCCAAATATTGAATGGACAAAT
>JAEEGK010004425.1_pt1 | contig 34448 bp, 28 predicted proteins | sample 8958771 | NCBI WGS metagenome assembly JAEEGK01 (sample SAMN16246547, study PRJNA631951) | gut metagenome | biome: gut microbiome; feature: rumen; material: SC-attached | host: Bos | place: Iran: Karaj | collected 2018-10 | reverse complement strand
TCCTCCGATACCGAATATACCTTTATCAGAACTCTTATAGAGAAGGATATGATCCCCGATGATGTCACCATTCAGGTTCTCACCCAGGCGAGAGAGCACATCATCAATAAGACCTTCGAAGCGGTTAAGGGTGCGCCCAAGGCTGTTATCCATCTTTATAATTCTACCTCCGTTGAACAGCGTGAGCAGGTTTTCAAGAAGGATAAGGAAGAGATCAAGAAGATCACAGTTGACGGTGCAAAGCTTTTAAAGAAGCTGGCTGACGAGACCGAAGGAAACTTCATGTTTGAGTACAGTCCCGAAAGCTTCTCCCAGACTGAGCCCGAGTACGCATTGGAAGTCTGCAATGCGGTGCTTGATGTCTGGAAGCCCAATAAAAAACGAAAGACCATCATCAATCTGCCCTCTACGGTGCAGGTGGCAATGCCCCATGTATTCGCATGCCAGATTGAATATATGAGCAAGAACCTTAAGTACAGGGACAATGTTGTTCTCAGCGTTCATCCCCACAACGACCGCGGAACCGGCGTTTCAGATGCGGAGCTTGGCGTACTTGCCGGAGCCGACAGAGTTGAAGGAACCCTTTTTGGAAACGGAGAGAGAACCGGAAACGTTGATATCGTTACCCTTGCCAACAATATGATGACCCACGGCGTTGACAGCGGACTTGATTTTTCAAACATTATGGAGATCCGCGAGAAGTATGAGAACTTCACCAACCTCCGTGTTCACGAGAGAACTCCCTATGCCGGAGACCTTGTGTTCACTGCATTTTCCGGTTCTCACCAGGATGCCATCAGCAAGGGCATGGCCTGGAAGGATGCAGGAAAGACCGGCAAGAGATGGGATATCCCTTATCTTCCCATCGATCCGGCAGATGTTGGAAGAGAGTACGAGTCCGATGTTATCCGTATCAATTCCACTTCCGGAAAGGGCGGCGTAGCATTTGTTCTTAAGCAGCAGTTCGGCTTCAGCCTGCCTGCTGCAATGAAGGAAGAGGTCGGATATCTTATGAAAGGCGTATCCGACAGAAAGCATAAAGAGCTTAAGCCCGATGAGATATTCTCTGTGTTCGAGGATGTATATGTAACCTCCAGACCTGTATTCGATGCGACGGCTATTCACTATAAGCAGCTCGGAAACGGAGGAATAGAGGCATCCGTCAGCTTTAAGGATAAGAGCGGTGAGCAGAACGTAGTTACTGTAGGAAACGGACGACTTGACTCAGTTAGTAACGCCATAAAGCTCTATTTGGGCGTCGATTATGAGCTCACCGGTTACGAGGAACATGCAATCTCCAAGACCAGCTCTTCCAAGGCGGCTTCATATGTAAGCGTTGTTTCCGAAGGTAAGACCTATTGGGGAGTCGGTGTGGATGAGGATATTATCAAGGCGTCCAATGCCGCACTCGTAAGCTGTGTCAACAAGGTTGCTTCCGACCAGCATATAAACAGGGCCCGTGAGGAGAGGCTTGTGGAGATCCTCACTTATATCCAGAGAAATTATCAGGATGTTTCACTGGATTCCATGGCCGAAGAGTTCCACCTTTCAAGACCTTATCTGTCGAAATACATTAAGGAAAAGACCGGTGAGACTTTCCAGGATGTTCTTCGTATTGAAAAACTTAAGAGAGCAAAGACTCTTCTGAAAGATACCGGAAAGACCATCGAGAACATTGCTCTCGAGGTTGGCTATGAAAATGTGGAGCATTTCAACAGAATGTTCAAGAAGACCTACGGAGTAACCCCTGTACAGTACAGAAAGCAGTAAACAGGCAGGGTTCAGCGAATTTAACGACCCTCGGACCGGATGGTCCGAAGGTCGTTTTACTATCCGCGGTGAAGTATTTGACTAATCTGTGAAAAAGAGCTCAGTTGACAAAATTATAAAAAGAGGTATATTTATAACAATAAGTGCGGCTAACATAACCATATAAGTGTTAAGCACAACAAAATGCACTGTTTATATCACAAAATGTTATTTATTTACCTCTTTAACATGGGAAAGGAGACGAAATGATCAAAAACAGGATCAAAGAATACCGTGCCAAGATCGGAATTAACCAGGAAGAGCTTGCTTTTAAAGTAGGTGTACGTCGTGAAACCATAGGAAATCTGGAAAACGGACGCTATAATCCCAGTCTGGTACTGGCCTGGAAGGTTGCAAAGGTATTTGATGTCCCCATTGAAGAGGTTTTCACCATAGATGAGATCATACGCTGAAGATAATAATAACGACAATAACATTGGCTTATGATAAAATGCTGTTCATGCGGCTGGATCTATCGCAGGAAGGGATAAGGCATTGAAAGGCTGGTTAATAGTAAATTCTTTTGTTAAATGGGATAAGTTCAGTGAGATCTATTCACTGCTCCTTGAAGCCGGTAAGAAGGTGGGAGTGGAACTGGAGCTTAAAACATCCTCCGATATTTTCTGCAGTGTACAGAGCAGGTTTTCGGAATATGAGCTTCCCGATTTCGGAATATTCTGGGACAAGGATATTCTTCTGGCATCACGTCTCGAGAAGATGGGACTCAGACTTTTTAATTCCTCTCAGAGCATCGAAGCCTGTGATGATAAGGGGCAGACAGCCATTGCCCTGGTGGATGGCGGTATCAGGACCCCCAAGACCTTTTTGTCACCCAAGGCGTATCCCACCTTCGGCTGTACCGATATGACATTTCTCAGAATGGCGGAGGAAGAACTGGGATACCCGATGATCATTAAAGAAAACCGCGGATCATTCGGACAGCAGGTTCATTTGGTGAGAAATTCACAAGAGGCTGAGGCACTTATAAAATCATTTAAGGAACATCCTTTTATAATGCAGGAATACATAGAAGAGTCTGCAGGAAGGGATGTGAGGATCAATGTAGTCGGAGACAGAGTGGTGGCTTCGATGTACAGATATAATGACAATGATTTTCGCTCGAATATAACCAATGGCGGAAGTATGAAGTGCTTTACCGCAGACAAAGAGCAGGAAGATCTGGCAATCGCTGCATGTAAGGCACTCGGCCTTGACTTTGCGGGAGTCGATGTCCTTTTCGGAAAAGAAGGACCGATCATATGCGAGGTGAATTCCAACCCTCATTTCAAAACCACACTTGAATGCACCGGCATAAATATGGCCGAGCACATAATCAGTTATATAAAAGAGTACATGGATGAAAGATAACAGAGCGCTTCTGGTATATTTTGAAGCGGACATAGAAAAGAATAGGTGGTTCATAGACAGGCTGACAGATGTAGCGGCAGGAAGAGGTATCAGGCTGGATCTGGTAACTCCCTGGCAGGCTTTTGATGAAACCGAAGCTGCCTTTGTGATAAACCGATCAAGGGATGAAGAGGTTTCAAGATATTTCGAAGGACTCGGTATCAAGAGTTTCAATAATTCGGAAACAGTCAGGATCGGAAATGACAAGCTGGAAGAGTACTATCTTTTTCAGGAACTGGGGCTGCCGGCCATGGATACCGTAACCGGTGATACACCCAGGGAAGAGATATTATTTTCCGCTCCTTACATTGTAAAGCACAGAAGGGGACACGGCGGAAACAGGGTGTTCAAGGCCGGAAAGTATGAGGAAGTCAGGGAGATCATCAGGGGACTTAATCCTTCGGAGTGGATAATCCAAAAAATGTGCGATACTCCCGGAAAGGATATGCGTCTTTATATTCTCGGCGGCAAGGTAGTAGCGTCGGTCATTCGAACTTCGAAGACGGATTTTAGGAGTAACTTCAGTCTCGGGGGTGATGCCGTTCTTGCGGATCCTCCCGAAGAGGTCGTGAAAATGGCACTAAAGATGTCGGATTATCTTCTGGCTGATTATATCGCGGTTGATGTGATAAGAGACCACGGAATGTGGATCGTAAACGAGATCGAGGATGCTGCCGGAGCAAGGATGCTTTACAGCCTCACAAACCTTGACATAGCTGAAATGTATATGAGTCATATTTGTGAAAAATCTTTCCAAAAGCGGTAAAATGGGATAGAATAATGCAATGCGCGGGGCAGATAGAGCAGATTGCCCGGTATGAAAGGAGATTTTTATGTCCGAGAAGACCGAAAGTGCCGTTCAGACGGAGAACAGCGAAAAGACAGAGAAGACCGTCAAGACGCACTATGATATGAAAATGGAAAAGCGCAAGGCGGCCCAAAAGCGTGAGAAGCGCGAGCAGGCAATCTGGAAGTGTGCAGGAATCGTGATCCTTATCGCGATCATCGCATTTATCGCTTCTTTCCCCATCAGAAAATATATGGCGATGAATGAGACTGTCTGCACCATCGGCGGCAGAGCGATAGGACGCGTAGAGTTCGACTATAATTACAATATGGTCAAGAACGCGTATATCAATAATTACAGCTCGGTTCTTTCTTATTACGGAATGGACGTTAATGAGATCGAGAACCAGATGTATGATGACACCCTTACCTTCAGACAGTATTTTGAGAAGGAAGCGGTTGAACGTATCAAGCAGACCATAGCTCTTAATGCCGAGATTGCAAAAGAGGGCTATACCGCAGACATCTCCGAACAGTATGAAGATTATGCTCAGAGCATGAGAGACGGAGCCAAGGAAGCGGAAATGAGCCTTGGAGCTTATTATAAGCAGTCCCTTGGCCAATTTGCTACCGAGAGAAGGATAGAAAAACTTGTAAAAGAAACCCTTCTTGTTGCCGAGTTCAGCGATTACAAGCAGAACGGTTTCGAGCCCACCGATGAAGAGATCGACGCCCGTTATACCGAAGATGCCGATGATTATGATGTATTTGATTATAAGATGGTAAGGATCGATGCAGAGCTTCCCGATGCTCCCACCGAGCTTGCCGATGAAGGTGCTGCGGTAGCCGAGGACGGAAGCTATACCCCCTCCGAGGCAGAGGTTGCGGCTGCAATGGAAGAAGCAAGAAAGCTTGCCGATGAAGCCGAGACTACCATTATGACCGACGGTGAAGTTCATGAAGGCGAGAGAGGATCGGTAGTAAATTATCAGGTACGTAACTGGATACTTGATCCTTCCAGAAAAGAAGGAGATACTACCGTAGTAGAGTCCGAGACAACAAACAGCTATTATGTTGCAGGTTTTGTTTCGAGATATAAAGACGAGAATCCTACTCTTTCACTCAGGATCATCTCCACTTACGAAGATAACGGAGCACAGATCCTTTCAGAGTTTGCCCAGGCAGGAAGCACCGAAGAAGCATTTATCACTCTTTATGATCAGTATGCCCAGGATCAGACGACCGAGGGCGGTCTTTATGAGGGAATCACCGGAGGTGCTCTTCCCGGAGATCTCGGAGTGTGGGCAAATGATTCGACGCGGTCAGCCGGAGATGTAACCTCCTATTTTGATGAAACCGCATCCATCACCTATGTAGCTTATTATGTGGGCGAAGGAAAGCCTTCGTGGTATTATACTATTAAGAATATCTTGATGTCGGAGGGAATGGATAATTATCTGGCAGGACTCACCGAGCCCCTTACGGTAGAAGATCCCAACGGAAATCTTGAGTATATTTCCGTCGAAGAAGCCCACCAGCTCCTTCAGCAGATGGAAGAGCTTTATACTCCCGCTGATGAATAATACATCCGATTAATAGAACCTTCTGCGGCCGGAAGACAGAGATCAAGACTCTTTCTTACGGCCGCATTTTTATACGGTAAATGAACATAACTATTCCAAAAGAAGTAAATTATATATTGGAGACGCTGTTTGATGCGGGATTTGAAGCCTATGTTGTGGGCGGATGTGTCAGAGACAGCGTTCTCGGCAAACAGCCGGACGATTGGGACATTACAACCAATGCTCTTCCGCTTGAAGTTAAAGCTCTGTTCAGAAGGACCGTGGATACAGGGCTTCAGCACGGTACCATAACCGTTATGAGGGGAAGTGAAGGCTATGAAGTTACCACCTATCGTACCGACGGAAAATACAGTGACGGAAGGCATCCCGATAAGGTAACGTTTGTCCCCTGTCTTGAAGAAGACTTAAAGAGAAGAGATTTTACGATCAATGCCATGGCATATAATGACAGAGACGGTTTGATCGATATGTTCGGCGGAATGAAGGATCTTGAGGACGGAGTCATAAGATGTGTGGGAAAAGCCGAGGAGAGATTTTCCGAGGATGCGCTCAGGATGCTTAGAGCCGTAAGATTTGCGGCAAAACTGGGTTATACTCTCGACAGGGATGTATATGATTCCATAAAAAAGCTTTCCGGTACCCTTTCATTAGTCTCGGCAGAAAGGATCACCACCGAGCTCATAAAGCTGCTTACATCGGATCATCCGGAGATGATAAAGATCGCTTACGAAACGGGGCTTACCGGCGTTTTTTTCCCGGAATTTGATAAAGCTATGAAAACGGAGCAAAATCACCCGCATCACATGTACAATGTTGGGGATCATCTGGTGGAATCGGTTAGAATATCCAAAAATGACCGTATCATAAGGCTGACCATGCTCCTTCATGATATTGCCAAACCCGAGACGCTTACCATAGATAAGGAAGGGCTGACCCATTTTCACGGACATGCGGCTCTGGGCGCAGAGATGGCGGAAGATATACTCAGGAGATGGAAACTGGATAATGATACCGTAAGACGTGTATGCAGACTCATCCGTTACCACGATCTGGGAAAAGGAGTACCCTGCACCCCGCGCGCAGTCAGAAAAGGCGTCAGGCTCTTGGAGGAAGATTTCCCCCTTCTTCTGGAGGTCGAAAGAGCCGATGTACTCGCGCAAAGCACCTTTAAGAGGGAAGAAAAGCTCGAAACGCTTGAGCAATATTCGGCCGAATATGAGATAATCCTTAAGGAACACCAGTGCTGCAACCTGAAAAGTCTGGCGGTAAACGGAAAAGATCTTATGGAGCTGGGATTTGATCCGGGTCCCGGTCTGGGCAAAGTACTTGGAGCTCTTCTGGATAAAGTGATCGACGATCCATCGCTTAACGAAAAGGCTGTCCTTTTAAAAATGGCAGACGGGATGAAAGATGAGATATGATTCTTTTCTCAAAAGAATACGGATTGGATTATCTGCCGTAACCGCATGTGTGATGGTTCTTACAATCGTTTGCGGATGCGGTAAAAGTCCTGTGACAACGCCGGTTCAGAACGGAGATCCCGCTTCGGAAACGGGATTTGTGCTGTACGGGACATATGATTATGATTCCACCGATACGGCTGTGCTTGTTGCCAAGGATACCGAGGGTGCGACTTTGACGTTTATGAACGCTGAGCTTGGAAAGAGATATACTCTCGGATATGACGGGACCACAGGATTTTATGACCGCTACGGACAGCTGATCGCCCTTTCACAGCTGGCGGTCGGCGATATCGTAGACCTTAGATTTGTCCGTGAAAAGAGACATCTCACCATGGCGGCACTTTCTTCCTCCGCATGGACCAAGCAGTCCACGGATCAGTATATTTTCAACAGTATCAAAAACGAGGTAACCCTCGGCAACGATATATATAAACTTTCCGGCGATATATTTTGTTATTCCGGAAAGGAAGAGCTCGATTACAGGGAGATCAACGGTGCCGATGTTCTAACTTTCCGCGGTATAGATACCACCGTACTAAGCGTATGTGTGGAAAAGGGCCACGGGTATCTGAGGCTGACCGGACATGAGTACTTTGTGGGCGGATGGATAGAGATAGGTACCAAGAACATCCAAAAGATCACTGAAGATATGCTTCTTACCGTTCCGGAGGGCACATACAACATAGTAGTCTCGGGAAGCGGAATGAGCGTGGACAGAAGCGTAACCATAAAAAGAGGACTTGAAACGGTGATGGATCTTTCCAATGTGGTTCCCGAAACACCGAAGGAAGGACTTGTTCTCTTCTCGATCACACCTGCCGAAGCAACGCTTTATATCGACGGAGAAAAGGCGGATATTTCCTCCGCAGTTTCTCTTACTTACGGATTACACCAGCTTATGTGTACATGTGACGGGTATCGGACCCTGACCAGATATCTGAGCGTGGGAGAGGCGAATGCCGGCATCAGCATAACCATGGAAAAAGAGCCCGAAGATGTAAGCGGAAACGGTTCATCGGCGCCATCGGCGGAATCCGCGCAAACTGCGACCACGGGAAGTAACAGAGTGTACATTTATGCTCCCGTAGGGGCGGAATGCTATGTTGACGGCAATTACGTGGGTGTGGTTCCCTGTTATTTCCCCAAGACGGAAGGCTCCCATGTTGTCACCTTAAGTCAGTCCGGATACAACACAAAGAGTTATACGATAACTGTCGACAGCGGGTCTGCGGATATGTCATTTTCGTTTACGGATCTGGAGAAGACAACACCCTGAAGCCCTGTTTTCCTTGACAAACAAGCTATTTCTGTTTATATAATTTATTTAGCGGTTTTTTCGATATATTCCGCACAACTTTCACGAATAACAGGAGGAATTACATCATGAACAAGACCGAATTGGTTGCAGCCGTAGCAGATTCCGCTGATCTTACCAAGAAGGATGCTGAGAAGGCTGTTAATGCTTTCACTGACGTAGTTACCAAGGCACTCAAGAAGGGCGACAAGGTTCAGCTTGTCGGATTCGGAACTTTCGAAGTTGTTAAGAGAGCAGCAAGAGAAGGAAGAAATCCTCAGACCGGAAAGGCTATGAAGATCAAAGCTTCAAAGGCTCCTAAGTTCAAAGCTGGCAAGGCTCTTAAGGACGCTCTTAACTAATTGTTTTATGTGTATAACAGCGCACCCGTTTGACTTGTCAGGCGGGTGCACTTTTGTATCAGAGGAATGACATGAGACTTGATAAATATCTGAAGGTTTCCAGGCTGATCAAGAGGAGAACCGTAGCCAATTCCGCCTGCGATGCCGGCAGGGTTACGATCAATGACAGGCCTGCCAAGGCATCGACGGATGTAAAGGTCGGAGACGTTATTTGTGTTTCGTTCGGAAACCGGGAACTCAAAGTAAAAGTCACTGATGTTCGCGAAACGGTCAAAAAGGAAGAGGCCGACGCGATGTATGAGGAATTGTGATGACAACTGCCTTAAACAAAGCTAGAAAGAAAAAGCAGACCGCAATGGAAAAGCGCCGCAGAAGATCGGGCGCTTACGGATATGTTACCGCAGCGATCATTATATTGATGATCACGGTCGTTGTCATGATCCAGATCAAGGATGTCAAATCCAGACTCGGAGTATATGAAGAGCAGGATCAGGCGCTTGATGAGGAGATTGCATCCGAACTCGAAAGAGCCGAAGAGCTGAACGAACTCGAGAAGTACGTTCAGACAAAGGCGTATGCCGAGGAGCAGGCTCATGAGAAGCTCGGATTGGTCAATGAAGGTGAAATAGTCTTTAGACTCGAGGATAATTAGTGTTAACCAAAGCCGAGATCGTCTGTAAAGAATATATGGATGAAATTATGGCAGGCGGACCTGTCCGCCTTGTCATAGGAGTATCCGGCGGGGCAGATTCTATCTGCCTTTTATTTTTGATGAAAAAATTTCTGCCCGCGGAAAATATCCGTGTTTTGCACATAAATCATATGATCCGCGGTATTGATGCAGATGAGGATTCTCTGTTTGTCAGAAATATCTGTGAAAAAGAAGGTTTATTTTTCAAAGAGATAAAAGAAGACGTTCCGCAAATGGCTAAAACTTACGGCTGCTCTGAAGAAGAGGCCGGAAGAAAGCTCAGATACGACAGCTTCGAAAAAGAAGCCGCCGCCTGGGAGAGGGATGAGAACCTGCCTTCGGGAAGCGTGAGGATCGCGGTAGCTCACCATATCGAGGACAGTGCCGAAACGTTTTTGTTCAATCTTTTCCGGGGAAGCGGTATAAGAGGGCTTTCCGGTATTGCGGACAGAAGAGACCGGATCATAAGACCGCTTTTGAATGCCACCAGAGAAGATATTGAGGAATATCTGGAAAGTATCGGAAGGGATTTCAGGACCGACAGTACCAATTCCGATACTTCATATGCAAGAAACCGCATCAGGAATCTGATCTTGCCCGAGGCTTCCAAGATATGTTCTGCGGCACCGGGTCATATTGCATCCGCATCGCGTAAGCTAAGGGACATTACCGAATATCTGGACAATGTGGTGGAGGATGCCTGTAAAACCGTAATCCTCAGCTCGGACGGTAATGTCACCATGATCGATAAAAAGGCATTTAACGACCTTCCGGAAGTTATCGCATCCATGCTTATTGTGAAGGTTCTTACGTCCATGACGCCCGGGAAAAAAGACATCGGTGAGGTACATGCGAGGGCGGTTCTTGATATGGCAGGTGCGGAGAGCGGTAAACACCTTGACCTTCCCTACGGAATCTCAGCCGATTTTTCTCATGACAGGATTGCTTTGACTTACGGTGAGGGATCAGACGACAATGACAGCGGCCCCGCTGCGGAAGTAACGGTTATGAAGGCAACCGATCTGTCGCAGGGAGAGAAGGATGTTTTGTTTGACCCTTCAAATCCGCTTAACAGGTACACTAAATATTTTGATTGTGATAAAATATCCCTCATATCATCTAAATTCGGTATCACCGGATCTCCGGCCTATGAGATAAGAGCCAGAAGGAGCGGTGATTATCTTGTTATCAGAGACAGGGTGGGGAATCCCTGTAAGAAATCCGTCAGTGATTATCTGACTGACCTTAAGCTTTCAGCTCCGGAGAAGGATAAAATACGTGTCCTTGCCATCGGAAGCGAGGTTTTGTGGGTTTTGGGATACAGGATGGGAGACAGTGCCAAGTTGACCGAAGATACCGTTAATATACTGAAAGTCGAGGTGGAGACTAAAAATGGCAGAACATGTTGAAGTAATGCTCACTGAAGAAGAAGTGGATAAGAGAATCCAGGAGATCGGAGACCAGATAACCAAGGATTATGCCGGTAAGCAGGTTCATCTTGTATGCGTACTTAAAGGTGGTGCTTTCTTTATGTGCGAGCTTGCAAAACGCATCAAGCTTGATACCTCTCTTGATTTCATGAGTGCTTCAAGCTACGGTTCCGGAACGGAATCCAGCGGACTCATCAAGATAGTCAAGGATCTTGACGAGCCCCTTAAGGATAAGGATGTCATCGTTGTGGAGGATATCGTAGACAGCGGAAGGACCCTCAGCTATCTTCTGAAGATGCTCTCCGAAAGAGGCCCCAGATCTCTTAAGCTCTGCACTCTTCTCGACAAACCTTCGAGACGTGTTACGGAGGTTGATGTGGCTTATACGGGATTTCAGATTCCCGATGAGTTTGTGGTGGGTTACGGTCTTGATTACGATCAGAGATACAGAAATCTGCCTTATATTGGTGTTGTAAAGTTCGATTGATCCGTTTGGAGGAATTATTTTGGAAAAAAGTGCTAGAAACCCGTTCAGATCCTATCTGTGGCTGATCTTTTTCATACTGGTGCTTGTATGGCTGTTGCAGACCCTTAAGGGGAATTCCACATCATACTCATACGGGCAGCTTCAAAGCGATCTGACAGAGGGTAAAATTGTGGCGTGTGAGATAACACCTGACGCGTCGGGAAGTACCGGATATGTTGCGGTCAAGTTTAAGAACGGAGCTATCCAGAGAGTATATGTCACGAATGTAAACGAAGCGGATGCGGTGCTGAGAGAAGCCGGTATCGATCCCGTTATCAAAGATAAGGCTGTCACCAACTGGATAGTTAATATCCTGATTCCCATAATCCTGCTCGCATTTGTTGCGGTATTCCTGCTGTCGGCGCTTTTCGGATCGGCTCAGGGACAGAGTCAGGGAAGCCGGATGATGAATTTCGGAAAGATCCGGATCAACATCATAAACGGCGACGGAAAAATAACCTTCGCTGATGTTGCCGGTCTTAAGGAAGAAAAAGAGGAACTTGCCGAGATCGTAGACTTCCTCAAAGATCCCGGTAAATATTCAAGCCTCGGAGCGAGAATCCCCAAAGGAGTTCTTCTTGAGGGTGCTCCCGGAACAGGTAAGACTTTACTTGCAAAGGCAGTTGCGGGAGAAGCTAAGGTACCTTTCTTATCTATTTCAGGTTCCGACTTCGTAGAGATGTTCGTAGGTGTCGGTGCATCCAGAGTAAGAGACCTGTTTGAAGAAGCAAAAAAGCGCATGCCCTGTATTATTTTCATCGATGAGATCGATGCGGTGGCAAGAAGACGTGGTACCGGTCTGGGCGGCGGACATGACGAGAGAGAGCAGACACTAAACCAGCTCCTTGTTGAGATGGACGGATTTAAGGAAAACTCCGGAATCATCGTAATGGCTGCTACTAACAGAGTCGACATCCTCGATCCCGCTATTTTAAGACCCGGAAGATTTGACCGTAAGGTTACGGTTCAGAGACCCGATGTGGCAGGAAGAGAAGAGATCCTCAAAGTTCATGCAAGAAACAAAAAGCTTGCTGAGGATGTAAATCTTGAGAACATTGCACGAACGACTGCTGGATTTACCGGAGCGGATCTTGAGAATCTTATGAACGAAGCCGCTATCGGAGCTGCAAGGACAGGAAGCCCCTTCATTACCGCCGAACAGATCAAGACCGCTTTTGTAAAGGTCGGAATGGGAACCGAGAAAAAGAGCCGTATCATTTCCGAGAAGGAAAAGAAGATCACTGCATATCACGAGGCGGGACATGCGATCCTGTTCCACGTGCTTCCCGATGTGGGTCCCGTTTATTCGGTATCCATCATTCCTACCGGAGTGGGCGCGGCAGGCTATACGATGCCCCTTCCCGACAGAGATGAAATGTTCCTTTCCAAGGGTAAGATGTTGCAGGATATCATGGTCACCCTCGGAGGCAGGATTGCCGAAGAGATCATATTCGGAGATATCACTACCGGCGCATCATCCGATATCAAGAAAGCTACCAAAGAAGCCAAGAGCATGGTTACCAGATACGGTATGAGCGATAATATCGGCGTCGTATGTTACGATGACGAGGATGATGAAGTCTTTATAGGACGCGATCTTGCCCATGCCAAGTCACACAGTGAGGACGTTGCAAGCCAGATTGATAAGGAAGTAAGAAGCATTATCGATGACTGCTACAAGAAGGCTAAAGACCTGATCCTTCAGCACGAAGATGTTCTTCATAAGTGTGCACAGCTTCTTCTTGAGAAGGAAAAAATAGGAAGAGAAGAGTTTGAAGCTCTGTTTGAATCAAACTAATTGTAAAAAGTGCACAAAAAGATAACAAAGTCTTCGTTAGATTTGTGAATCTGTGCCATTTTGCAAAACACGGCCCGGTGCTACTATATACACGTACCCCCAATACATTTTGTTTTGGAAATACCCCAAAGAGATAGATTCTCTGGAAAAAAGACAGCTTCCCCGGCTGTCTTTTTTCTTTTTCGTTTAACTTGTGTAGGGAATGGAAATGAGCTACAATATTTTGTGGTTTTATAGACATGGCGGAGGGTTGTATGTCTGCAGATTTAATACACCGGAAGAGAGTTCTGAACAATCAGGACTATATTCTCTCAATGAGAGCCGTATTTAATATTAGGGCTCTCTATTCCGATACCACATCTAATTACTTAAGTCCCGAAGAACCTGAGCCCGGCGAGGAGATCACCGTAAGGTTCAGAACGGCCAAGAATAATGTGGATGTAGTTCTTCTTGTCAGCGGCAGCAAAAGATTCGTCATGACCAAAACCGAGACGGAAAGACATTTCGATTACTACGAGACCCGTATGGAGGTATCCGATAAGAAGATAGCTTATCACTTCGAGATAATCTCCGGAGCTCTTAAGGTATATTTTGACTCAAGGGGCGCCGTTACCGATCCCAATGAGTATTATGATTTTGTTGTTTTTCCGGGATTTTCTACTCCGGAATGGAGCAAGGGTGCGGTCATGTACCAGATCTATGTGGACCGCTTCTGTAACGGTGACAAGACCAATGATGTACTTGATAATGAATATCTTTATATAGGACAACCCGTACACAAGGTAGAGGACTGGTATGCCCCGCCCTCACAGATGGATGTGAGGAATTTCTACGGCGGAGACCTGCAGGGCGTTCTCGATAAGATGGATTACCTGAAAAGTCTCGGAGTTGAGGTCATCTATTTTAATCCTCTTTTCGTATCCCCTTCGAATCACAAATATGATATTCAGGACTATGATCATATAGATCCTCATTTCGGCAAGATCGTGGACGATGAAGGAGATCTGCTCCCTGAGGGTGCTACGGAGAACAGACAGGCAACCAGATACATCAGAAGAGTTGCCGGAATGGCCAATCTTACGGCAAGTGACGAGCTTTTTATAAAAGTTGTTAAGGAAGCTCATAAAAGAGGAATGAAGGTAATCCTGGACGGAGTGTTCAACCATTGCGGCTCTTTCAACAAATGGATGGACAGGGAGAGGATTTACGAAAATGAAGACGGCTATGACAAGGGAGCGTATGTAAGTTCTTCAAGCCCTTATCATAACTATTTCTCATTCAATAACGAATCCGGATGGCCCTACAACGGTTCATATGACGGATGGTGGGGATATGATACTCTTCCGAAGCTTAATTACGAGGGATCCGAGGAACTGGTGGACTATGTCTTAAAAATCGCGGCAAAATGGGTTTCCGAACCCTTCTGTGCTGACGGATGGAGACTGGATGTAGCTGCAGATCTGGGTCATTCCCAGGACTATAATCACAAATTCTGGAAAAGATTCCGCAAAACGGTTAAAGAAGCAAATCCCAATGCACTCATACTGGCAGAGCATTACGGAGATAAAAAAGCCTGGCTTCAGGGTGATGAATGGGACTCCGTAATGAACTATGACGCGTTCATGGAGCCTGTCACCTGGTTCCTTACGGGAATGGATAAGCATTCCGATGATTTCAGGGAAGATCTTTTGGGAAATGCGGACGCATTTTGGGGTGCAATGACGCATCACGGAGCAACTTTCTCTACTCCCAGCATGCAGTCGGCCATGAATGAACTTTCAAACCACGATCATTCCCGATTTCTGACCAGAACCAATCACATGGTCGGAAGAACCGGAACACTTGGACCGGAAGCGGCTGAAAAGAACATTGATAAGGCGGTTTTCAGGGAAGCTGTCGTGATACAGATGACATGGATGGGAGCTCCTACCATCTACTACGGCGACGAAGCCGGGGTATGCGGATTTACGGATCCCGATAACAGACGAACCTATCCCTGGGGGCGTGAAGATAAAGAGATGATCTCTTTTCACAGGGATCTGATCTCACTAAGAAACAGACATCCCGTATTCAGGACCGGTTCCATCAAAATGGTGGACAGTGATTACAATTTCCTCGCATACGGAAGATTTGACAGAAACGAACAGATCCTGGTGATAATCAATAATAACGATACGCCGGTTCATAAGGACCTGACCGTATGGGAGATCGGAACCACCAGATCCGGCATCATGAAGACTGTTTTTGCCACAGACAAAAACGGTTATAATATGGGTGGCGAACAGTACAGCTTAAAATGCGGAATATTGGATATAACCGTACCACCCGAATCAGCCGCTATTCTTGCTTTTTATAAATCTGTATGATAAAATTCTCACTTGCAGATTAAGCATGCGGGTATGGCGAAATAGGTAGACGCAAGGGACTTAAAATCCCTCGGGGGCGACTCCGTGCCGGTTCGAGTCCGGCTACCCGCATTTTAACATATAAATATTTATTTTTTTGATACTTATAAGATTATGCATCTTAAGAAAATAGCTAAAAAAAGTATATATATGGCTGCGGCACTCGCTGTCCTGATCACAGGATGCAGTCCTTCGGATTACCAGCCCCATCAGGATCCGGCAACCACTACCGAACCGACTACGGCTCCGTCACCGGGCCCGAGTTCGACCAACCAGTATGATCCCGGACTTATGGCGATAGGCGAGAGATATGAAAAAGACGGTAAGGTAGAGAGTTATCTGACCGGTGAATGGGTCGATACCGAGATAGCATACAGAAGGCCCATGGCGGTCATGATACCCAATAACCGCAATGCGCTTCCTCAGTACGGAATATCCTATGCGGACGTCGTATATGAAGCTCCCATGGAAAAATGCAGCTGCACCAGACTCATGGGTATTTTCCAGAACTACGGGGATCTTGAGTATATCGAGCCTATCCGAAGCAGCAGGCATTATTTCCTGCTTGAATCGCTCAGCTACGATGCGATCTATTGTAATTGGGGACTTGCCGAGGCTTACGTAGGCCCTCTTCTGAACAGTAATCTTGTAGACAATGTCAGTGCTTCGGTACACGGAGTAGATGTTACTGCGGATGAAGCGTTCTCGAGAGATAAAGAGCGTCAGGATCAGGGATATTCCCTTGAATATACCGGACTGATGACGATAGAAGGTTATAATTCGGCTGTATCAAGACTCGGATATGATACAAAGTATCCTACATCCGATTACACATTCCCTCTTGTTTTCGCAACCGATGCACATCTGGCTGAGTATGAGAAATACCCCGATGTAGATATTATCTATCCCGGCGGCAATTCAAACCAGTCCGCACCCAACGGATACAGTGAGCTGAATCCTTATTTCGAATATAACGCAGAGGACAGGCTGTACTACAGATATCAGAACGGAGCTCCCCATATCGACGAATATAACGGAGAGCAGGTTGCGGTTACGAATGTGATCATCAAGTTCGTATCCGGCGAGAGGTTTGCGAATGACGAGCTCGGTTATATGAATTTCAATGTAGCCGGAGTCGGAGAGGGAGTTCTTTTTACCAACGGAAAGTGTATACCTCTCGTATGGAAAAGAGACCTTCCTTTCGATAAAGATCTGAACTATAACTCTTCGGTTTATGCGCAGACAAGATATTATGATGCCGAGACCGGTGACGAAGTGATCCTCAACAAGGGAAAGACCTGGGTATGCCTTGTATGGGATAAATATAAGACCTTTACGATATATTGATCATCTGATATTAAAAGAGGACCCTGAATGGGTCCTCTTTTTGCGTGTATCTTTATCAGGTGGAAAGAAGGATTCGGTCGTTATCAAGTTCTTCTCCGACCTTATTCTTGAATTTCTCTATGAGATCTTTGGGAGTAAGAGCGGCTCTTTCTTCCCCGCTTACATCAAGCACGATATGACCGTTATTCATCAGAAAAGTTCTGTTTCCGGTGTTCAGTGCCTGTTTCATATTGTGAGTGATCATAAGACAGGTGATGTGTCCGCCTTCAACTATGCTTTTTGTAAGCTCTATTACCTTTTCTGCGGTTCCGGGATCAAGTGCCGCCGTGTGTTCATCCAGAAGGAGAACTTTCGGTGTGACTATGGTAGCCATAAGGAGCGTAAGAGCCTGTCTCTGGCCGCCGGATAATAATCCTACAGGATCCCTCATTCTGTCCTCGAGTCCCATTCCCAGCTTGGAGAGCTGTTCCCTGAAATTCTTTTTGTCTCTAGCGGATATCCTGCTGAAAGGAGAGGTTCCCTCCGAGGATCTGAGGTAAGCAAGCGCAAGGTTTTCTTCGATGGTCATGGAAGGAGCGGTGCCTTTAAGAGGATCCTGGAACATACGTCCAATCACACGGCTTCTTTTATGCTCCTCAAGATAAGTTATATCCTGTCCTCCGAGGAAAATAGAACCGTCATCGACAAAGAAAGAACCTGCAATGGCGTTGAATAGGGTCGATTTTCCGGCTCCGTTCGAACCGATTATGGTGATAAAGTCACCGTCCTCTACATTAAGTGACAGTCCGCTTAAGGCCTTTTTTTCATTTACCGTGCCGGGTGCGAAGGTTTTGCTTATATTTCTGATCTCAAGCATCTTATTTGTCCTCCTTTCCGGATAACTTTACGGATGACATATGCTTTTTGTGCATAAACCTGAGATAATCCCTGATGGTGGGAAAGGCTATGGCAAAGGCAACGACCAGGGCGGTCATGAGCTTAAGTCCCTGTATGGGGACGATCCTTGTTTTAAGGACGATGGCGTAAATGATCCTGTAAATTATCGAACCGACAATGGCTGCAACAGCGCCCTTAAAAACGGTCTTTTTACCGAGAATGGTCTCGCCGATAATGAGGCATGCAAGGGCTATGACCACGATACCCGTACCGCTGTTGATATCAACGGTATTCTGATACTGTCCTACCATTGCGCCGGAAAGGGCGGTGAGAGAGTTTGCCACGCATAATCCCACTGTTGTCGTAAATCTGGGATTTACGGAAGAAGCTCGTACCATATCGGGATTATCGCCGGTGGCGCGGATCGAGAGACCGAGTCTTGTGGACAGAAACCAGATGAGACCTGCAGCCGCAAGAGCAGTGATGCATGCAACAAGTAGCATATCCGAGTAGGCTCCCGCAAAAGAAGCCCTGCGGGCAAATATGGTGAACAAGGTATCTGTCTTGAGCAGGTTCACGTTGGAACTCCATCCCATTACCATGAGGTTCACGGTATAGAGACCGAAATTGGTTATGATGCCCGCAAGGATCGAGGGAACACCGAACCTCGTCTGAAGCAGGGCAGTGACAAAACCTGCAAGAACGCCTGCTGCCATGGCCATGGGAATTCCCAGAAAAGGATGACCGGCAGCAGCCCAGGTTACGGATACGGCTGCGCCCAAAACAAAGCAGCCGTCAGTTGTCATATCTGCTATATTGAGGATCCTGAAACTTAAAAACAGGGCGAGCGGTATGGGTGCATACAATAGGCCCAGTTCCAGAGCTGTTTTGATGATATATGCCAAAACGAAACCTCCCGAAATAAAAATATCCGGCTTACCCTTATGGATAAGCCGGATAATATTATATACCATATCAGTCTTCGGAAGTGGTAACTTCTACGATTTCTCCGAAAGAAGAAAATACTGAATAATCGATTCCGATAGCTTCAGCGGTCTCGGTGTTAACGGTTACGATTCCGCCTTCCATGGTGTAATAGTCTTCCATGTCGTTCATTCCCTGAGTGACAGCCTGATAAGCAAGATCTGCGGTCTTGGTTCCGAGTGCGGTGTAGTTAACTCCGCAGGTAGTGAAACCACCGTTTCTTACGAAAGAGTCTGCTCCGGTGTAGTGAGGGATTCCCGCAGCTGCGAGATCCTCATAAATAGCAAGCTCTGCAGCCATGATCACGTTGTCGGTGGGAGTGAAGATCGCATCTACACCTTCAGCGATAAGTGAAGAAACTGCGGCAACTACTTCATCATTGGTGGAAGCAGTGTACTCTACATAAGAAGCTCCCTTTTCCTCGATAAGTGCTTTAGCTTCCTCTATGGGAAGAGCGGAGTTGGCTTCGGAAAGAGAATAAAGAAGTCCGATCTTGGAAGCGTCGTTGTCGGCAGCGAAGATCATGTCGATGATGGTAGCGGTATCGAGCATATCACTGGTTCCGGTTACGTTTTCGATTCCGGCAAGTCCCGCACCTTCGGGATCGGAGATCGCAGCATAAACAACGGGGGTCTTGGAAGCGGAGGTGCTTGTTGCAGCAACCTGTGCAGCCATGGTTGCGATGGGAATGATGACGTCACATCCGTCCGCAACTGCCTGATCGGAGATCTGCTTGAGAGTACTCTGATCGTTCTGTCCGGAGTATACGGTATAGGTAATGGTTACTCCGTTTGTCTCAGCGAGAACATCAAGTTCTGCAGTGATGGCATCAGCAATCTCATCGAGAGATGCGTGATCGAGCTGCTTGATAACAGCAACTTTGATCTCGCCATCCGAAGAAGCGGTCTTTCCGCATCCTGTAAGTGACAGGGTCATAAGTGCGGCAGAAGCAAGGGCTACTGCCTTTTTGAAAAGATTCTTTTTCATAATATCCTTTCTGCCATGATAGGCACTCCTCATACAATCGCGCACTTTAGTACGCTAATGTAACATAATACAATCGGGAGCCCCGTTCGTCAAATATTTCCTTGCGAGGGTGTACCCCGTGGTCTAAAATAGAAAAAGATTTTATATAGGCCCTACAAGGAGGAAAGATGAGACAGGAAACTAAATGTATTCAGGCAGGATATGAACCTAAAAACGGTGAATCCCGCATGATACCCATTGTTCAGAGCACCACTTTTAAGTATGACACCAGTGAGGATATGGGTAAGCTCTTCGATCTGGAAGCCAGCGGATATTTCTATACCAGACTCCAGAACCCTACCAACGATTATGTAGCTGCCAAGATTGCCGCACTTGAGGGTGGAACCGCAGCAATGCTCACAAGCTCGGGACAGGCAGCCAATATGTTCGCCGTTTTCAATCTGGCAAACTGCGGAGACCACGTTATAGCTTCCTCTTCAATATATGGCGGAACATTCAATCTCTTTAACGTAACCATGAGAAAGATGGGAATCGATTTTACCTTCATCTCTCCCGACTGCACCGAAGAAGAGTTGGAAAATGCATTTAAGCCTAATACCAAGGCTGTATTCGGTGAGACCATCGCCAATCCCGCTCTTACCGTATTTGATTTCGAGAAATTCTCCAAGATAGCACATAAGCACGGTGTTCCCCTTATCGTGGACAACACTTTCGCGACTCCCATAAACTGCAGGCCTTTCGAGTGGGGGGCTGATATCGTAACACATTCCACCACCAAATATATGGACGGACATGATGTGGCTGTAGGCGGATGCGTCGTTGATTCCGGTAAGTTCGACTGGATGGCTCATGCCGATAAGTTCCCCGGCCTGTGCACTCCCGATGAGAGCTATCACGGAATCACCTATGCCGAGAAGTTTGGCAAGGAAGGTGCATTCATCACCAAGTGTACCGCACAGCTCATGAGGGATATGGGCTGCATCCAGGCTCCTCAGAATGCATTCTATCTTAATATGGGACTTGAATCCCTTGCCGTTAGGATGCCCAGACATTGTGAGAATGCGCAGAAAGTTGCCGAGTTCCTTCAGGGTAATGACAAAGTCGCCTGGATCACATATCCCGGACTCAAAGGTGACAAGTACTATGAACTGGCTCAGAAATATATGCCTAACGGTACCTGCGGAGTTATCTCCTTTGGTGTAAAGGGTGGAAGAAAAGCTGCCGAGGACTTTATGAGAAAGCTTAAGGTAGCGATGATCGCGACACATGTTGCGGATGCCCATACCTGCGTACTTCATCCCGCATCTTCAACTCACAGACAGCTTACCGATGAAGAACTTGTGGCAGCAGGCGTAGGACCCGATCTTATCAGACTCAGCGTAGGACTTGAAAACGCGGATGATATTATCGAAGATCTTAAGCAGGCACTTGCCTGATCGCTTGAAAGGAGATTCTTTATGATAGTAACTACTACTCCCAGTGTCGAGGGATGCAAGATCGTCGAATATAAAGGCATTGTTTTCGGCGAGGTCATAGCCGGTGTAAACGTGATCAAGGATATGGTAGCAGGTCTCTCCAATTTCTTCGGCGGGCGCTCTGCAACTTATGAGGATGAACTTATACAGGCGAGACAGCAGGCGGTTGCAGAGATGCAGCAAAGAGCCGCTCAGATGGGAGCAAATGCCGTAGTGGGTGTTGATATCGATTATGAGGTACTCGGTACCGATAACGGGATGCTCATGGTGACGGCAAGCGGAACCGCAGTAGTTATTCAGTGATCGATACGGGGTACAAATATGGAAAGTGCGCAGGAAGTAAAAAGCAGGATATTGGAAGTTTTTGCCGATAAGTACGGATCCAAAGACGGAGTAAGGGTTTTCTTTGCTCCCGGAAGGGTCAATCTTATAGGTGAGCATACCGATTATAACGGCGGACATGTATTTCCCTGTGCCCTAACGATAGGAACATACGGAGCTGTCCGAATGAGAGATGACAGACAGCTTCGTTTTTACTCCATGAACTTTGAAGACAAGGGAGTGATAGAGTCTTCTCTGGATGAAATGAAACCCCTTGAAGACAAAGAATGGATCTCATATCCCAAGGGAATGATCTGGGCTTTCGGAGAAAAGGGCTACAAGGTCGAAAAGGGTTTTGACCTGGTTATTTACGGTAACATCCCCAACGGCTCCGGATTATCATCCTCGGCATCGGTCGAGGTTCTTACGGGATATTTCCTCCGCGAACTGTACGGCTTTGACGGCATATCCAATCAGGATATCGCACTTATCGGACAGTATTCGGAAAACAAATATAACGGTGTAAACTGCGGAATCATGGATCAGTTTGCCATCGCAATGGGTAAAAAAGATCATGCGATCTTCCTTGATACCGCAACTCTTCAGTACGAATATGCCCCCGTTGTGCTTCACGATGCAAAGCTTGTTATCGTCTGCTCCAACAAAAAGAGAGGTCTCGGCGATTCCAAGTACAATGAAAGGCGCGCGGAGTGTGAGAAGGCACTTTCCGAGATCAGGGAGTTCCTTGATGTCAAAACCCTCGGAGACCTTGATGAAGCGACCTTCGGTAAGTTTGAAACACTGATCAAGGATGATGTCAGGGTCAGAAGAGCAAGGCATGCCGTTTATGAAAACAGAAGGACCGTTTCCGCAGTTGAAGCCTTAAAGCGCGGAGACCTTAAATTATTCGGACAGCTCATGAATGCATCCCATGAATCACTCAGGGATGATTATGAGGTAACCGGTATAGAACTTGATACACTTGTGGATGCCGCAAGAAAGGTTCCCGGAGTCATCGGTGCCAGAATGACCGGAGCGGGCTTCGGAGGATGTACCGTAAACATCGTAAAAGAATCATCCGTGGATGATTTCATTAAAAAAGTCGGAGAAGAATATCTGAGTAAGATAGGATATGCCGCAGATTTCTATGTAGTGGATATCGGCGACGGTCCGAGTGAGATCTGATCAGAGCTCATCCAGGTACTTTAAGATGACATTTTTGCTGGATGAATTAAGAGTCTCGGCGGTTTTTCGCAAAATCTCGATTTTTTCAGGTTCGTTATTATCCCGGTAATAAACCGCCAGCTTCCTGTAAGCGGAAGTCACATCCGCATGAATTCTGACCTGTTCCTCCAAAAGAGGGACGGCTTCGACGGTATATCCGTTTTCCCACAATCTGTCAGCCCATTTTCGGATGGTCTGAACCAGAAGGGTGAACCGGTCATCATATTCGGAAAGAAGCTTAAGGTTTGCAACACCGTATTTAAGTTTTAGATCCGTGTTGGTATAACCGGTCAGATTAACGATCTTTTCATTTGCAAGTTCACGGATCAGTTCACGGCATTCGGCAACCTCAGGGTCATCAGCCATTATATCCACGGGAAAAGAAGACATATCGGGTTTTACGTATACGAGATCATCGAGAGGCTTTCTGCGAACGTCATTTGCCTTACGTTCCCTTTCCCAAAAAGCTTTCTCGCTGTTTTCTTCGATCCTTCTGTTTCGTCTGATGTTATGTCTGACCAGCAGGATGAAGATTATGAAACTTGCAAAAACAGGATACTTCATACTATAATAGTCCCCGATATACGTTTATAAAGGGTAATCCGATATGATGAATTTACACAGTCGTAAAAACAAAAGAGTCCTCGCGGCGGCCATTGTCATAATTTTGGCCATTGCAATGATAGTTCCGATTATAGCATCTGCCTTTGGCTGATTCAATCAGTGAGGGCGCCGGAGGGTATACGGAATGGATAATGTAAATGGCGCAGCTTCTGCTTGCGCCTCTTTTGATATTACGGTATTGGGATATGCCGGATCCTACGGTGCGGCAAAGGCCTGCATCGAGGCGGATAAATGTCCGGACGGCATTCGCGAAGACATTTGGAAAAGGCTTAAGACTTGGGCCGGAGAGACACTTTCTTCGTATTCTTTTTCCCGGAAAACAGAGAGCGTTCACAGGCTTTTATGGGAGATCGGAGAAAAAAAACACGGCTTTTGCGTAAATATACGTGACATACCCCTTCGCCAGGAGGCGGTGGAGATCTGCGAGGCTCTGGGACTGAATATATATGAGCTGGAATCTGCGGATTTCGAATTGGGCGTAAACACTTATCCTTATCCGGAAGGACATGTCCGGATAGGTGAGATAATACCGGGGCGGGATAAACTCATTAAAAACGGTGAGGATGTATCCTGCATGAACAGACCCGGGACAGACTAATTTTTTTTCATACCCTAATGGGATCAGGAGGAAAAAATGGAATTCAGAGAAGAACTGCTTCGAATCATGGAAAAAAACAGCCGCATGAACACCAAAGAACTGGCGGTACTTTTAGGAGTTTCCGAAGAAGCGGCGATAAATGAACTCAAGGCCCTTGAAGATGAGGGAACCATTTGCGGTTACCACACAATGGTCAATTGGGACAATGTTTCCACCGAAAAAGTTACCGCACTTATCGAAGTTAAGGTAACTCCCCAGAGAGGACAGGGCTTTGACAATATCGCGGAGCGTATCTACAACTACCCCGAGGTTGAGAGTGTATATCTTATGGCCGGAGGATATGATCTGATGGTCATCCTTGAAGGAAAGACCCTTAAGGAAGTATCCGGATTCGTAACCGAAAAGCTTTCCGCACTTGAGACCGTAACCGGAACCGCGACTCACTTTATACTCAAGAAGTATAAAGATCACGGAACCATACTTGGTAAGAAAAAAGAAGATACGAGGGAGATAGTTACACCATGAGAGAACCTCTTGCAAAAAAAGTTGTTGAGATAAAGCCTTCGGGCATAAGAAAATTCTTTGATATCGTAAGCGAGATGAAAGACGCCATTTCACTCGGTGTGGGTGAACCCGATTTCGATACTCCCTGGCATATAAGGGATGAGGGTATCTATGCTCTTGAAAAGGGCAAAACCTTCTATACCTCAAATGCCGGACTTAAAGAGCTCAGAGAAGAGATTGCTGCATATCTGAAGCGTACCCAGGATATCATGTACGATCCCGTCAGCGAGATACTCGTTACCGTCGGAGGATCCGAAGGTATCGATGTTGCGCTCAGAGCAATGTGCGACCCCGGAGATGAAGTACTCATCCCCCAGCCCAGTTATGTATCCTATGAGCCCTGCGCAGTTCTTACGGGAGCAAAGCCCGTTATCATAAACCTTAAGCCCGAAAACGAGTTCAGACTCACCGCTCAGGAGATCGAAGAGGCAGTTACCGACAAGACCAAGATCCTGGTGCTTCCCTTCCCCAACAATCCCACCGGTGCTATCATGGAAAAGAGTGATCTCGAGGCTATCAGGGAAGTTATCATAAAGCACGACCTCTATGTAATCTCAGATGAGATCTACGGAGAACTCACTTACAAGGGAAAGCATGTATCCATCGCTACTCTTCCCGGAATGCAGGAGAGAACCATTCTCATCAACGGATTCTCCAAAGCATATGCAATGACCGGATGGAGACTCGGATATGCGTGCGGTCCCAAGAATATCCTTGCCCAGATGACCAAGATCCACCAGTTTGCGATCATGTGTGCACCTACCACCAGCCAGTATGCTGCGATCGAAGCTGTCAAAAACGGTGATCCCGATATCGCAAGGATGAGAGACAGCTATAACATGAGAAGAAGATTCCTTCTCAATGCTTTCAAAGAGATGAACATCGAATGCTTTGAACCTTTCGGAGCATTTTACGTATTCCCCTGCATCAAGGAATTCGGCATGACCAGTGAAGAGTTTGCGACCAGATTCCTGCAGGAAGAGAAGGTTGCAGCCGTTCCCGGAACTGCATTCGGCGACAGCGGAGAAGGATATCTGAGAATATCCTATGCATATTCTCTTGAAAGACTTGAAGAAGCAATGAAGAGATTTGCGCATTTTGTAGAAAAGCTTCGCGCACAGAAGAACGCATAATATATGTCCAATTCCAATCAGAAAAGCGCCACAATGAGTATCGTGCGCAAGCATGATATCAAGGCTCAAAAAAAATACGGACAAAATTTCCTTACGGATGACGGGGTTCTCGATGAGATAGTCGAGGCAGCAGGTGTCTGTGATAAGGACCATATAGTGGAAATAGGACCCGGACTCGGAGCGCTGACCAAGAGACTTGCCGAAAAGGCATCCCACGTCACCGCAATCGAGATCGATACCCAGATGATCCCCGTTTTGGATGAAGTTCTGGAAGGGTTCGACAATACCAGAGTCATATGCGCCGATGTTCTTAAGACCGATATGAAAGAAATCGCGGAAACCTATCCCGGTGAGGATGTTAAGATCGTTGCGAATCTCCCATATTACATCACTACTCCCATTGTCACATCACTTTTGGAGAGCGGAATAGGTTATAAGAGCATTACCGTAATGGTTCAGACCGAGGTTGCGGAGCGTATGCAGACCGGACCCGGTTCCAAGGACTACGGAGCACTATCCCTAGCGGTTCAGTACTACTCAAAGCCCGAGATAATGATAGATGTTCCCCCTGAGTGCTTTTATCCCATGCCGGGAGTCGGCAGTTCCGTCATTAAGCTGGATTTGTATGAGGAGCCTCCCGTAAAGGTCTCCGATCCCGCATATATGTTTAGGATCATCAAGGCATCATTTATGCAGAGGAGAAAAACCCTGCAAAATGCCCTTCAGAATAATCCGGATACGAAAATATCCAGAGAAAAGACTGCCGGTGCTCTCGAAAAGCTGGGACTTGATCCTCTGATAAGAGGTGAGGCACTGACACTGGAGCAGTTTGCCGCTCTGACCGATCTTCTTGTATAATGACCGTTATGTGCATAACTTGATAAACACCGCCAAGCTTAAGCTTTGGCGGTGTTTTTTTATGCCGTAATATTCATACATATCCACATTTGGTACTCTAAATGTGGAAAAAATACAAAATATAGCCGGAGTTATAGACATAATCACACTAGTTATGGTACAATTTCGAAGATTGGATTAATAGATATTGTGGTTTATTTCTGTCTTTATAGGGGTGGAACCGTGGATAAGTACGAATATAAAGTAAAATTACAGGAAATAAACAATCTTATAGATGAAAAGAACTATTTCGATGCGGCTGCGATAGCGGATACCATCGATTGGGAGAAAAAGCCCGTTGAGACTCTTGTACGCATAGGTGACCTCTACAGAAAGGTCATGAGATACGATGACGCCATCGATCTTCTCAGACTTGCATACAGAAAAAGCCCCGAAAACAGGAATATCTGCTATTATCTCTGCAAGCTTTACATCAAGAAAGAATATATAGTTCAGGCAGTTTATGCTTATAACGAGTTCGAGAGGATCGCAAGAGAGAACGATTCCAGAGTCTATAAGCTTAAATATATGCGCGATCAGATGCTTCATGTTGAGATAGCTCAGAAGATCGAAACGCTGGAAACCCTCAAGAAGCTGGAATATTCCGAAAAGTGGGCTTATACCCTTGCGTATCAGTACTACCTTGACGGAAGGGAAAGCGATTGCGTAAGAGAATGCGATGAACTTATCGCAGCATTCGGCGACGGTAAATACGTCTATGCCGCTATGCTCCTTAAGAAGAAATACAGAGAACTCGATCCCGATCAGCAGAAGATCTTTGATAACTGGAAGGAAGAAAAATCCGCTAAACAGACCGAAGAGGCTCCCGCTAAAGAAGAGATGACCGCTGATACCCGTGAGATACCCAAGGCGGAAGAAGGTGCCACAAGGGAGATTACGACCGAAGAACTTTCTCAGATTAACAATGCCGTATCCACCGATACGGTTGTATATGATCCCGCTCAGATACAGATGGCTCTCGAAAAGGTCAACCTTTCCGATGAGACCAGGATCTTCAGACCCGTTGAGATCCCTGCCGAGCCCGAGATACGCGTTAAGACCGTGGATGTGGGCATGTACAACACCATCGATCTTCAGAAAGCACTCGCTTCAGCGGTAAGGGAAGTTGTCGGAGAACCTTCTCATAGCGAAGTTACAAGAACTCTTATGGCTCCCATGATCGATCCCGATACCGGAAGCCTTGATAATCCCGAATTTGCGGAGCCCAGTGAGAAGGAGTATGACTATGATACTTCCGAGATTCCCGCTGACGAAGCTCCCGAGACCGTATTTGCGGAGACCGGTGCGGTATCCGCTGCTCCTACGGAAGAAGAAATGGAGGATGACTACACAAGGGTCATTCCCAATATTGAAGATTATCCCGCTTTTGCGGCTCAGGAAGAAAAAGAGACCGTTTCCGAAAGCGATGATCGTCTTGTAACCGAGAACGAGGGTATCAATACTTATTACCCCAAGGATATGTCGCGCTACGAGCAGCTGTCCGAAACAGGAATGATCCGTTTCCGTGAAGCTGCGGCAGCTCAGCCCCCCGAGTCCATTGCTTCGGCTCTTTCACAGGGTGAGGACGGACAGATCAAGCTGGTTCTTCCCGATGATAAGGAGATCACCAGACAGATCACAGGCCAGATGAACATAGCCCAGGTTCTCGAAGAGTGGGAGAACCGTCAGGCAGAGCTTGAAAAGAGTCTTCAGGAAGAGTTCCATGAGCAGGTTAAGGAACAGACCGGAGAACTCTTCGATCATTTTGAAACCGAAATATTGAACTCCCTTCTTGAGGTACTCGAGAGAGAATCCGACGAAGAGGAAGAGGTCAGCCAGGCTATCTATGAAGGAAGAGTCAATGAGTTTGACGACCTTCCAGATGAAGCAAAGCTTGAGACCGGACTTATCCCTGTAACCACCATCGCTGAGCTTACCGAAAAGGAAGCGGATGATGAGGCTGCAAAGCAGCGTATCCGTGACAATCAGGAGAGGATCAGACTCGTTGGTGAGGATGAGAGCATAAGAGATCTTACCAAAGAGGAAAAAGAGCTCTTCGGACCTTATATCCAGAGCAGAGCCGCAAAGCGTCAGCTGGCAGTGCTTCTCGATTCCCTCAGCATGGCTTCCTATACGGGAAATGCGATCCTTGCGGGCGATGACGGAATCGACGTCGAAAACCTTGCCATCAGGATTCTGAAGGAAGTCAGAAACAGTGACCACAACCTGTCCGGAAAAGTAGCACGCATCAAGGGCGAGAACCTTAACGGAAAGAGCATGGATGCCACCATGAAGCTCCTTGACGGCGGCGGACTTATTATCAGTGATATCACTTCGATAAACGAAGAGACCGCAGAAAAACTTGAAAATGCTCTCCTTAAAGAAAACCAGGGCATGATCGTAATCCTGGCAGACAGAAAGAGAAGCGTTGAGAAGTTCATGGATATGTATCCTACTCTCTGCGAAATGTTCCCCGCATACATGGAAGTAAAGGCTTTAAGCGAAAAGAAGCTGGTAGCTTTCGCCAAGAAGTATGCGCGTGAGCGTGAATATGTGATAAATGAGATGGGTGAACTTGCACTCCATACCCAGATTTCCTTAAGACAATCCAATGACCATGCGGTCACCGTAATGGAAGTCAAGAAGATCGTTGATGATGCCATAAAACATGTGGAAAAGAAAACCGCCACACATTTCTTTGATATACTGCTTGGAAAGCGGTATGATATAGAAGACATGATAATTCTCGGCGAAAGGGATTTTGCCTAGGAATATTTAATGGGGGTACCCGCATGGCATCTGCTAAAGAAACCAATAAGAAAACCGTAAAGCCTGCAAACGCAGGCAAAACGTCTGCTAAAAAAACTCCTGCCGGGGCTTCCTCGGCAGAAGTTTTTATTTCTAAGGATGATATGTATCTTTTTGGGCAGGGGACCCATTACGATATATACAAAAAACTCGGAGCACATCCTTCCGTAAAAGACGGTAAAAAAGGATATTATTTTGCCGTATGGGCACCCAATGCACTTTCCGTTCATGTAATAGGATCCTGGAACGGATGGAGAGAAGACGAGGGAGAGATGAAAAAGCTCGGTCCTGTCGGCATCTGGGAAATATTCATTGAAGGAATAACTCCGGGACAGATGTACAAATTCCTGATCTATGCAGAGGACGGATCCAAGCTTTACAAGGCTGATCCTTATGCAAATCAGGCTGAGTTCAGACCCGGTACCGCATCCATTACCGCAGATCTTTCTCATTTCAAGTGGAGTGATGAGAAGTGGGAGAAGGAACGGGATAAAAAAGACCCTTACAAAGAGCCCATGGCAATTTACGAGTGCCATATCGGATCTTTCATGAAGCATCCCAACGGAACCGAGGACGGCTTTTACAACTATCGTGAGTTTGCAACAAGGATCATCGAATATCTGAAGGAGATGAACTATACCCATGTGGAACTCATGGGCATAGCAGAGCATCCTTTTGACGGATCCTGGGGATATCAGGTTACCGGATACTATGCTCCCACATCACGTTACGGAACATGCGAAGATTTCATGTATCTGATCAACGAGCTTCACAAGGCAGGAGTGGGAGTCATTCTTGACTGGGTACCCGCTCACTTTGCAACCGACGCCCATGGTCTTGGAAGATTCGACGGACAGTGCATCTTTGAAGATCCCGATCCCAGAAGAGGTGAGCATCCCGACTGGGGAACAAAGATCTTTAATCTGGCAAAGCCGGAAGTAAAGAACTTCCTGATCGCCAATGTTCTCTTTTGGCTGAGGGAATTCCATATAGACGGTATCCGTGTTGATGCCGTTGCTTCAATGCTCTATCTGGATTACGGCAAAAAGGACGGACAGTGGCTTCCCAATAAGTACGGCGATAACAAGAATTTGGACGCCATAGTATTTTTCCAGCACTTAAATTCAGTGGTAAGGGGAACTTATCCGGGATTTATCACCATCGCGGAAGAGTCCACCGCCTGGCCCAATGTCACCGGTCCCATCGGAACAAAAAGCCTCGGATTTACTTTCAAGTGGAATATGGGCTGGATGCATGATTTCTGTGAATACATGAAGCTGGATCCCGTAATGCGCGGCGGAGCTCACCATAATATGACCTTTGCCATGACCTATAACGAAAGCGAGCACTATATCCTTCCTCTCTCCCATGATGAGGTTGTTCATCTCAAGTGTTCCATGGTGGAGAAGATGCCCGGCTACAAGATCGATAAGTATGCCAATCTCAGGGTCGGCTATACCTATATGTTCGGACATTCCGGCAAAAAGCTTCTTTTCATGGGACAGGACTTCGGCCAGGAAAGAGAGTGGAGCGAAGCAAGAGAACTGGACTGGTTCCTTCTCGGGGAGAAATTTAATTCCGGCATGAAGGCATATGTTGCCGAGCTTCTTAAGATGTATCATAAATATCCCTGCCTCTACAGAATCGATGACAGCTGGGCTGGATTTGAATGGATGAATGCGGACGATGCCGACAGAAACATCTATACTTTTGTCAGAAGAGATGACACAGGCAAGAAAAATCTCCTCTTTATCCTCAATATGTCACCCATGAAGTGGGATAATTACCTTGTTCCCGTTCCCAGATCAGGGGAGTACAAGCTGGTTCTCAATTCGGACGAAGACAGATTCGGAGGCTTCGGAACATCCGCCCCCGAGAAGATCAGATCCGAGAAACAGCACCTTGTTCTTCAGGAAAATACAATAAAGCTGGATGTGAATCCTTACAGCGCACTTGTTTATACTTTTTGATGTGCTTTTTCGGAAACCCTGTAAGGAATAATCGTTTTCTTCGGGGTTAAGAAAAAAGAAAAAATGACCGAAATTATAGGTGAGTGCATGGACGCGCTCACCTTTTGGTTTGTTTGGGACGGATCCCCTGATTGAATCGATTAGGAGATTTGATTTGAAGATCACATTCGAAGGACAGGACAATTCAGGCGCGATCAAATATATAAATAACGTACCTTCAGGGAAACAGAAATCCGCAGAGACTTCTTTTTCTCCTGAAAATATGTCTGCACTTGTAGATATCGGAACCGCTCAGATCCCTCAGGGAGAGGGCGGAAAGCATACACTTCTTGCCGGGATCAAAAAGGACGCCGCAGCATCCGAAGCGGGCGTACTCAGTGATTACCGTGTCGTAATGGCCCATACCATGTCGGGCGATGACCTCAGAAAAGCAAATGAAGACGGATTTGACCTTAAGAATATGAATTCCGAAGAGTCCGTGACTATCCTTGATAAAGTAAAGGCGGAGACCGCAAAAGGCGGAACCGTGATCAGGGGATATAACGATGACCTCGAAGGAAGCGTTCTTGAAAGCGTGGGAAATGCGGGACTGGAAGGCATTATCAGGGATGCCCTTATGTCCGAAGATCTTCCCGTTACAGGCGATAATATAAAAGACGTAAAAAATACGGTCTCTTTGGCTTTGGAACTTGAAAGACCGAAAGAGAGCGAAGCAGTATATATGATAGAGAACGAACTGATGCCCACGGTAAGGGATTTTTATGTGGCTAAGAGTGCGGCCCCCGCAGCGGTTCAGGTTAAGACTTCTTCAGAGGATCTCGATTCCCCCGAAATGAAGAATGTAAAAGAGAGCATGCTGGAAGCGGCTAAGGTTCTCGAGGATCCCGAAGAAGGGTTCGAAAGGGCAAAGTGGCTTTTCGATCGCTCCTTACCCGTAACAGGCGAAAACATCCTAAGATCCAAGACCATAGATGAAATAGAATTTCCCATATCACCGGAAAAAGCGGCAAAGGCTGCCGCACGTGCAATTTCCGAGGGCTACAGGGCAGAAGATGCCGATCTTTCGGGAAAGCCGGGTATTTATGAGCAGGCAGAAGCCGTACTGAATAAGTATTTTTCCGATGAGATCGAAAGGCCCGGGGATATTACATGGCAGAGAAAGGTCCAGGAGATCAGACTTTCCATGACCGCCGAGGTCAATATAGAACTTATAAGAAGCGGATTTGCAATAGATACCGCTCCCATCGAGGAGCTTTTAAACGAACTGAAAGCAGTAGAGCAGGCAGTTGCGATCAAATACTTCCCCGAGACCGCGGGAGTTACCGAACACGGCGATAATGCCCCCGAAATGAGCGTCGGTTCACCCGAAGATGCCGTTAAGGCATACAGACTCATGAATGCGGTTAACAATTCCGTTGCGGAGCTGGCAGATGCACCCGCTTCTTCCCTTGGAATGTTTACAGCAAGAGTCCCCGCTGAGGTTGCGTTCGGTGAATTTGAAGAGATCGCCCTCGGCGAAAAAGAAAGGATTCAAAGAGCGGGTGAGAGCTATGAAGCCCTCATGACTCAGGTTCGTCCCGACCTCGGCGACAGGATCTCAAAGGCATTTGCGAATGTGGATTCTCTGATCTCCGAAATGGGACTCGATCTCAATGACGAGAACAGAAGACATGTCAGGATCCTTGCGTATAACCGCATGGAGATCAGCGTGGAAAATATAGATAAGGTGGCTGAGGCTGACAAAGTTGTTCAGGATGTTATAGGCAAGATGAAGCCCGCAGCCGTTCTGGATATGATCAGAAACGGCATCAATCCTCTTGAAAAGACCTTTGATGAGATAAATAAATTCCTCGATGAAAGAGTGGTTAAGACTGCGGGGTATGAGAAGGCATCCGAAAACTACGCACAGTTTTTATATTCCCTCGATAAAAATAAAGAGATCACCGCAGCAGAAAGAGAATCCTATATAGGCATATACAGAATGCTAAATAAGATCGAATCAAAGGACGGTTCTGCGGTGGGAGCGGTTCTCGAAACCGGAAGTGCCCTGGATTTTTCAAACCTTCTTACAGCCGTAAGAAGCTCCAGATTCAAGGGAATGGATGTTAAGATCGACGAAAATACCGGTCTTACAGAGATAAGGACCGTCGGAAAGAGCATAACCGACCAGATAATGGCTTCTTTTGCGGAGAATTCCGCGGAGTATTACGAGGAAGAAGCTGAAGAGATCAGAAGAAGCGCTTATGCGGGCAGAGAAAGCCTTGAACTTCTTCAGGAGGTGAAGCTTCCCGAAACGCCCGAAAACATCAATGCTTCCGTAAACCTCTTATCTGCGGACGATGATTTCTACAAGGCTCTTTTGGGACTTAAGAAAAAGCAGCTTAAGGAAGATGACAGATTGTCCGGGCTTGAGGAAAAGGCATGGGAAATGCTTTCCGAAGCGGATGACGAAACAGATGCGTATAAGGATCTGATGGAATCCGTAAGAGATCTGGCTTCCGAGATGACCTTTGATGCCGGATCCGTTATCGATGTCAAAGCCATGCAGATGGTTAATAAGCAGATATCCGTAGCGCTTAAGATGGCAGACGAAGGAATCGAAGAATACTTTGTTCCGGTTGAGATAGGCGGAGAGCTTGCCAAGGTCAGAGTATCATTCAAGGGCTCGGGAGACGGTTCATCGAGTGCGGATATTACCTTCAAAAACCCGGACGGAGCACAGTGCAGCGCACATATCGAGGTATCCGGAAAAGCCGTTTACGGTTATATTTCCGTAAATTCCGATGATGATATTAAGAAATTGACGACGGTTTCCGATATATTTATTGCAGACTTAAAGAGTCAGGGTTTTGATACCTCCGCAGGAATCGGAGTTGTCAGAGCAAATCAACATGCCGGCAAGGATGCCGGTATCTACAGACGGGAAGGAGCCGGTCGTAAGGAGCTTTTCGGGATTTCAAGAGATTTCCTGAAGGCAGTCAAGGAGAGCTATAATGAGAATTAACTATAACGTATCGGCTATGATCGCCAATAACTCCCTTAAGAACAACGACGATCTTCTCTCTGCTTCACTTCAGAGATTATCC
>JAEEGK010004423.1_pt1 | contig 34482 bp, 24 predicted proteins | sample 8958771 | NCBI WGS metagenome assembly JAEEGK01 (sample SAMN16246547, study PRJNA631951) | gut metagenome | biome: gut microbiome; feature: rumen; material: SC-attached | host: Bos | place: Iran: Karaj | collected 2018-10 | reverse complement strand
AAAATATTTGGTTTGGACAAAAATTAATAATGTATGATAAAATAATAAAATAAGTATTAGATACTTAGGACATTCCTTCTAGTGATTCTAAAAAAAGATCTATAGTTAAAAGATTAAAAGAATTAGGAGAAAAAGAAGGATATAATATAAATGATAAATTTACAAATAGATTAAAAATTAGAATATATAGTTGGTATATTGGTGATTTTTTATTACTTAAATTTATGTGTCATAGAGGATATTTTAGAAAAGATATATTTAAGAAATGTTTTATGTAAGAAAGAAGATAATAAAAAAACATGTTATAAATGAATGTGAGATAATGAAAGAATTAAGAGATAAATTAAAGAATGAATTAAGTATAAAACAATAAATTTAAACTTATTAGAAAGTATTGAATATTTTTATTATTCTAAGAATTATTCAGGAAAGAAAGAAGAAAAGAAAAAGGATAATAAAGGAATTAGAGAAATTAAAAAAATTTATCTAGTAATAGTTGGTGAATATAAATATGAGTAAGATGCTTTTGTTTCTTCTTATTCTTTTATTTAATTAATATAAAATATGAGGCCCTTGCCTGAATTAACTAACTAACAATTTTTTAAATAAAGAAATAGATTGTAACAAATAAACTTTTGGAAACAATTGAATATAAATTATTCAAATAAAAAAGAAGAAAAGAAAAAAGTAAATAAAGAATAATAAGTTTAATTAAAAATTTTTATTAAAGATATAAATATGAAAAGACAAAGATTAAAAAAGAAGATTAAAGAAATGTTTAGGTTTCTTTCTTTATTTTAATAAATAAGACCAGCTTATGGGACATTTTAGTTAATTAATAAGCAAACATTTTTTTAAGTTTTATTTAAAAAATAAAACTTTTTTTTTGAGAACTTTATCAAATATTATAAATAAAAAAAAGAAAATTCATGTTTTAAAATAATATAAATATTATAAAAAACCTAAATTTAATAAAAAATATATGTCAAAAAAGAAAGCAAGAAAGAAAATAATAAAAGTAGTTCAACCAAAAGTTCCAACAATTTTCGATTGTCCATTTTGTAATTATAAAAAATGTGTAGATGTAAAAATTGACAGAAAAAAAAGAATAGCAAGTTTAAAGTGTAAAGTTTGTCAAAGTTCATATGAAACAACACTAAATCATTTAACTGAACCAGTTGATGTTTATTATAATTGGATTGATGAATGTGAAAGAGAAAATATGAAAAAAGATAAAGAAGAAAAGGAAGAAAGAGATTCTGCAGAATACGACGAATAAAACTAATTTAATTAAATAAAACTAAATTTAAATTCAAAAAATGAAATTTCTAAAAGAATGATATTCTTAATAACCCATTTTTAAAAAATAAAACTCCAAAAAAAAAAGTATTCTAAAAAAATAACAAAAATAAAAAAATAAATTTTAAAAAAAAAAAATTCAAAAAAAACTAAAAAACCAATTAAAAAAATATATATTAAAAAAAAAATGAATTCTTACAACCTGCATCATCAAGATCCAACATTATTTAAAAAAATAGAACAAATGAAAGAGCAGAATTTCAAAGCTCAAGCTAGAGAAGCAACATATAATTGGAGAAACCATGTTCCAGTATATGGATGGGTGCAAATAAATTATCCAACAGGAATTCAAAAACCTTTAAGAGAAAAATATAAAGAAGAGGAGTTACAAAAGCAAATTGAAAAAGAAGAAAAAGAACAAAAATTAAAAGAAGAAGAAGAAAAAAAAATTGAAGAAAATGAAATTAATAAAAATAATCCTAATCAAATTCCTTTAAAAAGAAATAAAGCAAGAGTTAATCCTGAAAATGTTAATGAAGGAGTTTTAAAAGATATAGAAAATTTAGTTCCAATAGATTATTCAGAAAATTTTTTAAAAAATTACCCAAAAAATGATTTTGCGTTTTTAAAAAATCAATTTAGAAATTATGAAATATCAAAAAGGAAATTTGACATAGATGAAAAAGTCCCATTTTCATATAATAAATTAATATCAGAAGGAGAAAATAAGTATTTATATCAATTAGGAATAAAAAATGCATCAACATATTTATCAACAATGGATTATGATAAAAAATGTCAATTTGTAGATATGAATTTATTAATAGATGAAAAATATTGTACTATGTTTCCTAAAAGTTCTATGTTAGGACCAAAGCCTGATAAAAATTTTGAAAATCCTGTTAAAAAAATTGGAGATATTTCTTTTGAAGAAGATAAAACAGAAATTGAAACTGTTAAAAATTTAAGTAGATTACCTCCTGAAAATATTACTGAAGAATGGGTTAAAGATAATTTAAGTGGGAATGTTACTAAAATTAATTTTGAAAATTGCTATTGGTTAAGTAAAGATTTAATTTCTAAATTAGGAAGATTAGATCCTAATTTAAAAAAAATTTCTCTTAGAAATTTAGATTTATCTAATTATATGGTTGAAAATATTTTACAATATGCTAAAGAAGTTGAAGAATTAGATATTAGTAATTGTACTGGATTAACTAAAGGTTTATTAGAAATTATTGCTGAAAAAGGAAAAAATCTTACTCATTTAAATATATTTAATATACCTGATGCTGTTGATGATTTTGGTTTAAATATTATTGGAAAAAAATTAATTAATTTAAAAAGCATTAATTTAGGAAGAAATTATAAAGTAACTGATAAAGGAATTGATGGTTTATTATGTCATAAACAAAATGATAGAATTGTCAAAGAAGAAGAATCTTATTATCCTCCTTTACTTAAATTAGAAAAAATTGAAATTACTAATATACCCAATTTAACTAATGAATCTGCTAAAATTATTTTACAAAATACAAAAGACACTTTAACAGATTTAACTTTAAATTTCTTACCAAAAATAACAGCAGAAGGATTAGAATTATTAAAAGAATGTAAAAAATTAAAAAATTTAGAAATAATGGGATTAAGTCCAAAAGCAAATACAGCAGATTTAATTCAAGGATTATCAAATTTATTTACGTTAAATTTAAGTGGATGTACATTAATAAATGATTCAAATGTAATTGGAATATTAAATTCAAATCCAAATTTAAGAATATTAAGATTAAGTAATTGTACAGAATTAACAAATAATTTAATTGATCAAATGTTAGAAAAACCAAATAATTTATTATTAATGGAATTAAATAGAACACCAAAAATTTCAGATGCAAAAATTGAAGAATTTGTTGAAAAAAAAAAACCTAATATGAGGATTATTAGAGCAACAAATATGGTTTGGTCAAAGAAAAATTTAGGTACGACTGTTCCTTATCCTAGTGATAATTATGTTAAACCTAATATTAAAGGTGTTAAAAAAGCTGCTCCTAAAAAAAATGATGATAAAAGTCCTGAAGTTCAATTAATGAAATTAAGAGAAGAAATTAAACCAAAAATGATTTTTGAATTTTTTAAACCAGCTGAAAAAGCTAAGAAAAAAGGAGGAAAGAAGAAATAACTTAAATATTGTTATTTTATTTTTTTGTGAAATATAATTTTTTTAAAAAAAAATAATTATTATTGAATATTTCAATAAATAATTAATAAAAAAAGAATAATTTTGAAAGAAAATAATAAAACTATTATATATAATAAAAAAAATCTTAAATTATTCAATACCAAATCCTAAAACTTCATTTTCTAAAGCAAATCTAATAGCATCATTTAAACTTTCTTTATTAGGAAAATTAGGAACATCAATTCTATTAAAGCAAGTATGAGCTCTAATAAAATTTTTTTCATTAGCATTATATTCACTTTTAGTAATACAAAATTTATTAATATTTCCTCTATTTGATTCTAATCTTTCAAAACCTCCAATTGGAACTTTTGAACTTCCAGTACAAAAAAGTAAAAAATTACTTAAATCTTCTTGATTTAAATTAGAAATAATATCCCAAAAATTAATTATTACATTATCATAATTATTATAATTTTGATATATAGTATTTATTCTCCAATCATCAACATCAATAAAAGGAGTTCCATTAATTAATAAATTTAATTCATCTGAAGTAAATATATTTATTTGTTCTAAAGCTATTATTGAATTAAATCCTTCTTTCATTGCATCAATTGCAGGCTTTTGAGATTTAATTAAATAATCTAATCTTTTTTCAATATATACATTTAAATTATCTTTTGTTACTAAAACTGAATTTCCATTTGATATTAATTCTACTGTATCTAAAAAACTAAAACCATCATTTGTTTGAATCGAAAAATAGATTCCAAATGTACTTATTATATCAGGATTTGTTTTTTCCATTTCTAATAAATTTTTTAATGAATTATATAATGGTTTATCAATAAATACTAAATCTTTTTCTAAAGTGATTTTCTCATTTAGAAATAATTGATAAATAATTTTATTAAAACAACAATTAACAGTTAAATTTTCAAGAAGAGCTTTAGCTAAAACTTTTCCAATAAAATTATATTTATTATATTGTTCTTTATTAATTTTATGATTAGGTTTACAAATATAAGAAACTTCATCAGTATCTCCTCTTTCAAATAAATTATTATTTGGGTCTAAAAGAGCTTTAAATAAAACAGTTAACCATTCTCTAATTAATCCTCCAGCATCATGGCTTTCTTCTCCTTTAAAATTTATTTTTAATTCTTTAAATAAATTTATATATTTAAATTGTTCAAGTGATTGTTCTATTATTTTATCTCTTTCAACATTAATTGTTTCTGCACCTTTACTCCAATCAACTTTTAAATTTTGGATATTATATCTTAAATATTCTACTTTCTGAACAAAAGTTCCTTTTGGATTTCCTAAAGGTAATTGTTTCTTTTTCATATCTTGATTAATCATATTTTGTTCTTCAGCAGTTAAACCTGCAATTTGAATTAACTGATTATTTCTTCCACATATATTTATATGATTATTAAATAAATTTATATTATAAAATATTTGATTACATTTTGGACATCTTTTACTTTGTTCTTCTATATTTACTTTATTTGACTTAAATTCCTTTTCACATGCCAAAACATGGTTTTTAAAAAGATTTTGATTGTCATTTGATGTTAAGTTAAAATCTCTTTGACAAAAAGGACATTTTGAATGTATTGATTTTGTTATTGTATCTGAATTATAATTATATGTTGCTCCTAAGTCTTCTACATCATCTAAAAATATATTATCTGAATTTTGTATTTGAGTTTGTTTTTTATTTGTTTGTTCATTTCCCATTTTAAATAAATTTATAATTTATTTTTTTTATTGACTTTTTTTTTAAAATCATTAATTTAAAAATAAGATAATAAATAAATATATTACAATTGTTATAAAAAGGTAAAATAATATTATTCTTTATTTTAAAATTGAAATAATTTTAAATAAATTCAATGATTATTTTTTTTCCATTTCCCAAATCTTAATTTTATTATCATAAGAAGACGTAATTAAAGTATCTTTATTCATCATTATTATACCTGTAATTTCTTTATCATGAAGTTTTTCTTTATGATTTATTATTTCTAGTTCATTTTCATTATTTATTTCCCAATGAGAGAGACTACCTTTTGAATCTCCAATTAAAATAGTATTATCTAAAAATTTATAAATAAAACAATTAAATTCAAATTCATTTAAAATTTCGGAAATAATTTTATTATTTTCAACATCAATTAAAAAAAGTTTATTATATGAACCAACAGCTAATACATTATTATTAATCATACAAAGATTATTTCCATAATAAAAATCTATTTTATCAATATTAATTTTTTTTTTAAAAATTTTATATTTATAATTATAAAATTGTAAATAATAATTAAATGGAGAATAAGTAAAAGTTGTAAAATCTTTACATATATCTTCATTTATTTCATTAAATTCTTGGATTGCATTATCTTGCCTTAAAATATATTGATTATGATTTTCTTCTCTTTTTGTTATTGCTAATAATCCTGGTTCAACTTCTAAAAAATTATAATAAATAATTCCTTCTTTCTCTTCTATTCTTTTTATTTCAATAAATTCAACCTCATTTTTATATATAATTATTGAGTTTTCTAAAAGAATTGCAATTGAATTATCATATAATTCACTTATTTTATAAATTTTTTTATTATCTAAATAAACTTTTATTTTTAATTCATTATTTTCTTTCATATCATTTAAAAATATTTCTGAAGAATTTGAATAAATTAATTTACCATTTTTTAATTGAATAAATGAATAAAAATTTTGTTCACATTCATTTATTTTAATTGTTAAATCTAAATTATACGATCCATTTTCTTTTTTATATATATTAATACTTTTATCATCTCCAATAGAGCCAAATCTTTCATCATTTAATTTAATAATTGAAAATATTTTATCTTTTTTATGCTGCAATTCTTGACATAAATTTAGTTTCTTTATATCAAAATTATTATTTTGGATGACAATATTTAAAGTTTTTCTTAGTTTTGTTCCTTTTAAAGTATCTATATATTTATAATATTCTTCATTTGGTTTAACTAAAATAAAATTTATTTTCTTATGTTTAATTGTAATTTCACAATAAATTTTATTATTATATTCATAAACCTTATATTTACCTTTTCTAATTGCCTTAATTATTTTATCGAAAATTTGTTGACAATTGTATTTTGAATATTTTTCAATGTCATTTATAATATTATCATAACTGAAATAATTTTCATATATTTCATTGTCTTTATTCATTATTAAATTAATAAATTTGTCTTCCTTCATATAAATTATAATATCGAATTTATTTATATTCTCAATGGTTAATTTATTCTTATTTCTCACTGAAACACATTTTCCCATTTTTTTGAATTTATTTATATTTTTCGCAATGAATCAAAAAAAATAAATAAAATTTATTAATTATCAAATGTAAACCAAATTTTTTTAAATTTTTAAATATACACAATAAATTTAAATTAACTATATAATTAATTATAAAAATAACAATTGAGAACATATTATACAATAAATTAAATATAAATATTATTAAACATTTGATTTAATTTGATAATTATTCATCAACCTTTATACTTAGAATATAACTAGAATACTTATTATATAATTCTTCATCAACAAATAATTGAAAATCAATGAGAGTAAGAAAAACATATTCTAAAAAATCTAAATCTTTCACTGAAATTCCTCCAACTTTTGCATAAAAAGTATTTGAAAAATATTCATCTTCATTATATTTAATTGATATTAACATTGAAGTAATTATTAATTTATGAATATTAAAGTAATTTAATCTAAAATTATGTTCTCTACATATTTTATCTATATAAATTAACATCATTATTAATGTTGATATTTCTATTTTTGTATGAGATAATAAACGTTCTAAATATTGTTTTATTGATATTGTTGGTATTTTCTTTGATAAAAACGGTTTTATATATTTATTATTAGTATCTTTTTCTTTTGAACTTTCCTCACATATATCTGTTAATAAATCTGCCATTGTATTTAATGCTCTTTGTTCATTTGTAAGATCAGAATTATCAGGTTTTTTATTCATTTTTAAAACAAATACTAATTATACTTTTTATTTTAAAGATTTATTTTTTTCTTGTTTATTTGATATATAAAAAATTTAAAAATGTAAAATTGGAGCTTTTATGATGAAACGCTTTTCTTTTTTGAATTAAAAATTTATAAAGAAAAATAGTTAATATTTAATATTTAAAATTTTATTTTCTTAAAATTAAGTATTTAAGTCAATTTATTTGTTTTATTATTCAAAAATATAAAGAAAAAATATAATGAACTAATAATATTTTCATCATAAAATAAAAGTAAAATAATATTTAAAAAATGTGAAAAAATTTACAAAAAATTTTAACATTTGTTTTAATTTAAATTATATGATAAATAATATTTAAAAAAGAAGAGGTCAAAAATCATTTATAAAGTAATTACACTCATATATCAAAATTAAAAGATAGATTAAAATAATTAATAATTTATATTTATTATTCTAATTTTTTAAAATATTTAAAATTTAATTAATCAGAATTTTTAAAGTATTTGAACTTAGAAACCAATTAATTTTTTCAAAATTGAGTTAAAACATAAAAACAATATTTATTAAAATCCTATAAATTTAAATCTTATTTTATTTTGAATCTTCAATTTAAAAAAAATTCATTTGAAAATATTCTAGTTAAAAATGTGTTGTTTTAGGAATAATAAAATTAATTAAAATAAAAAATGTCATCGATTGAAAAGAGAGAAAAGGGGAAAAAATATTCTGAATTAAATATAAATATAGAAGAAAAAAGTTCAGATTTTGAATTTGAAGAATTAAATGATGAAATAGATAAAGTTCTAAATGAGCAAAAATTATTTATTGAAGAAAGAAAAGACAATGATTCATTTGAAAAAAATAGTTCTTTAAATACAACTCCAACACCGAATCCAATAAGAAATAGTCAAACTTTTTCATATGATATATCAAAAATAAAAGATTTAAATCAAAACTTTTTTGCTTTAATTGGAAATAAAAACAATAATTTTAATTATATTAAAAAATACACTCCCCAATTTTCTCTTACTCCGATTGAAAATAATAATAAATTATATTATTATAATAAAAAATATAATCAAGTTAATAATTATATTGGAGTTTATACAACTCCAAAATTAAATTCGAATATTAATTTTTCGATTAGTCCTGGACCATTATTTTATAATAAATATTGTAATTCTAATTTTTATCAAATGAATAATCAAATAAATATGATGCAAAATAATAATCAAATTTATCATCAAATGCAATCTTTTAATAATAATTTGTTTCAAAGGAATTTTCCAAATTCAAACAATTATAATGTAAATAATAATAAAAAAAATAAATTTTTTTCAGTAAATGTAAATAATGTAACATCAAGTAATCAAAAAGCAAATGATGAAATAATTTTAAATAATATGAAAAATAAATATAAAAAGAGTAATAAAAATAATACAATAAATTCATGTAAAAGAAAATTCTCTTCAATAAATTCTCAAGAAGAAGAAAAAGAATATAATATAATTGATATAGATTTAATAATTAAAGGTATAGATAAAAGAACAACATTAATGATAAAAAATATTCCAAATAAATATACAATAAATTCTTTTTTAGATGAAATAAATAAAGAATTTAAGAATAAATACGATTTATTTTATCTACCAATTGATTATGGAAATAAATGTAATTTAGGATTTGCTTTTATTAATTTTGTAGATTCTTTTCATATTATAAGTTTTTATGATTTATATAGAGGAAAAAAATGGAAAAAATTTAATAGTGAAAAAACTTGTGAATTATTATACGCTAAAATTCAAGGAAAAAAAGATTTAATTTCTCATTTTGAAAAAGGAAAAGTTTTATCTTTTGATAGTGAAGATAAAAGACCTTTAATTTTACCTACTCCTAATCCATTACCAAATATTGAAATTCCTTTTAAATTCTATGAAAAATTCAAAAGTTTTTATCCTTATATTCATTTTATTTTTGAAAATGAAGGGAATGAAGAAAAGAAATTTATTTTTAATTCTAATTATTTAATGTATGAAAAATAAATATCACTCTTATTTTTTAAATAGTTTTGGAAAAAAGATAAAATAAAATGAATGTAAATAATTCAATTAAAAATAAGAGTAAATAAATAGTAGAATTAGAAACATAATTTTGTAAATTACTTTTTGGTATTAATATAAATTTAATAAATATTTTTAAATGTTTATAAAAAGATATATAAAAATAATTTTTTTTTTTTAATGTATTTATTTTTAATCATAAAATGCAATTTTTTTTTTTAAAAATACCTTTTCATGTAGAAAAAAAATTAATCATGAATGTGAATTATGAAAATTTGTTATTTAAGGATTAATTTATTAATTATATATTAAATCAAATTTTTTTTCTGAGTATTATTAAAAAAATATTATTTGTGTTAAAAACTTTAATTAATTAAAAATATAAAATATTATTTTTGAAATGAATGTTTAGAACTTTCCATTTACAAAAATTTGATAAAAAAAATATTCTTTTTTTTAAAAAAAAAATGAATTAAAGAAACAAATTCTTAATATACTTAATCTCATAAATTTAAAAAAACAAACAAATAAAATAGAAAAATAAAAAAAGAACTCAACAAGTTCATATTTTATCCTTATGTTTAATATTTAATTTAACAGGATGAACCATATTATCAGGTTTTAAAATAGTATCTAATTCTTCCTGAGTTAAAATACCTTTTTCAATGACTAAATCATAAATACGTTTTCCACTTTTCATAGCTTCTTTAGCAAGTTCAGTAGAATTATCATATCCAATATAAGGATTAAGAGCAGTAACAATTCCAATAGAGCTTTTTACTCCATTTTCACAAATTTCTTTATTAGCAACAATTCCATTAATACAACTATTAACTAAAGTATTAATACCATTAGTTAATAAATCAATACTTTCAAATAAGCAATAAACCATAACAGGTTCAAAAACATTTAATTCTAATTGAGCATTTTCACTTCCTAACATTACGGTAGTATCATTACCAATAACTTTATAACAAACTTGTCCTACTACTTCAGGAATTACAGGATTTACTTTTCCAGGCATAATTGATGAACCTGGTTGCATTTGAGGAAGAGATATTTCTTCTAAACCACATCTTGGTCCTGAAGACATTAATCTTAAATCATTACATATTTTTATCAATTTTAATGCTAAATGTCTTAATTCAGAACTATAATTTATTAATGATGAAGTATCACTTGTAACAAAAATTAAATCTTCACTTGAAGTAATATTCCATCCAGTTTCTTTCTTAAAACATTCTATTATTTTTTCTCTATATCCTGGTTCACTACATATTCCAGTTCCTATTGCTGTTGCTCCCATATTTATTTCTAAAAAACCTTCTGCTACTTTATTTAAATTTACTAATTCTTCTTTTATACTTGTTGAAAAACCATGGAAACTTTGACCAAGTGTCATTGGCACTCCATCTTGTAATTGTGTTCTTCCCATTTTTATTATATCTTTAAATTCTTCTCCTTTTTTACTTAAAGCATTAATAATATTTAAACAAGCATCCTTTAATTGATTATGTTCTAAATATAATCCAATATGAAAAGCAGTTGGGAAAGCATCATTAGTACTTTGTGATCTATTAACAACATCATGTGGATCACAATATTTATATTCTCCAATTTGATGTCCCATTATTTGAAGAGCTCTATTAGATATAACTTCATTAGCATTCATATTCATTGTAGTTCCTGCTCCACCTTGAATTAAATCTGTTATAAAATTTTCATGAAATTTACCCTCTTTTATTTCATCACATGCTTGACTTACTGCTTTAAATTGCTCCTCTGTTATTAATCCTAATGAAAAATTCGCCTGTGCTGCACATTTCTTTGTTATTGCAAATCCTTTTATGTAATTTGGATAATGGTTCATTGATATTTTCGATATTTTAAAATTTTCAATTCCACGATATGTTTGAATTCCGTATAATGCATTTTTTGGAATTTTGTGCTTTCCTAAAAGATCCGATTCTTCACGGTATTCTTCTTCTTTCTCTGATGATGTCATTTTTAATCTTTTTTAATACTTTTTTTTAGATAAAATAAAGTTTTTTCGAGTTTTAAATAATAATGGATTTTGGGTTATTTTTTTTTTTTTTGATATTTTTTTTTTTTAAAAAATTAATAAAAAAAAAAGATTAAATTTAATTGATAAATTAAATAATAAAACCTTTGAAAAATAAATATTAAATAAAATATTTTTAATATAAAAAAAATCTCTTTGAGTTTTCAAATTATTATTCCCTGATTCATAAGTCAACTTTATTTATGAAAAATTATTTATTATTAAGATGAATAATATTAATAGAATTAAAATAATTAATAAAAGGAATGAAGTTATTTATATTACATCAATTATTATCATTTTAAAGAATTTTTAACAATAAATTAAATGATTAACGAGCTAAATACTCATTCTATTTAATAATTTTCACTTTTGATTTTTAAGATATGTATAATAACTATTTAATAATTGATTTAAATTAATTTATATATTATTCTCAAGCAATTAAATCAAAAAATAATTTAAACTTCTTTCAATATTAATTTAATTGAAAGAAAAGAAAAAAAAACACAAAAAAATCCTTTTATATTCCATTCCCATTTCTGAATAACTCTTTTATAATAAGTAATAAAAGAGAATATAATTTTTATTAAAAAAAAAAGAAAAAAAACAATTAAATCAAAATTGAATATCAAATTTCTTAAAAAACTATCTAAAAAAACTATAAAGAAAAAAACCAATAAAGTTTTATTTAGGTTCAACTCCAATATCAATTTCACAAGTTCTCATTCTAGATTGTAAAGCAATAGTTTCTTTTTGTAATTTGACTTTATCATCATTAAGAGCATTAGTTTGTACTTTAAAAAAATTAGTTTCAGTTCTATCATTTTGAATAACTCTTTTTAAATCTTTATCAAAATTAGAAAGATCATCCATAATACTTTTACATAATTCATTACATTTTTCTTTTATTGTTCCTTCTAAATTTGATAAACCACCTTTCATCATCATTGAAGTTTTTTTATTTTCATTTAATCCTTGTCTTAACTCTGCTATATCTTTTTCCATTTGTCTTATTCTCTGTTTTATTGGATGAAATTTACTTGTTATTCCTATTGTATCTACTTTTGCCTTTTCTTCTCCATCTGAATCTTCTTTAAAGTTTAAATCATCTCCTGATTGATTTTTTGACATTAAAGTTATATTTTTTATTTAATTAAAAATTTTTATTTATATATAAATATTTTCTTATATATTAATTATTGTTTTTATGTATTATTGAAATATCCCACATATTTATATTTGAGATATTTCCTTGGTTAAAATTACTTGTTTTTCCTAATTCACTTATTTTTGATTCATCATTTTGTTTTCCGTTTAAAACTATTGAAAAATCCATATAATTATTTATTTTCTTTGATATATCTAATGGTAATTGTGATTTTTCTGGTTCCTCTGTTACTAAATATTCTTCTTCTTCATTTTTTTCTTTAGATGTTTGTTTTCTTTCAAAATTTAAATATTTTAATTTTTTGTTTATATTATTTAAATAATGCTTTAATAATTTTATTCTCATTGTTATTATTCGAATTTGATTTTTATATTTCTTCATATATATATTTATTTGCTTTTCTTCTTCACTAATTATTTTTTTTTTGTTTTTTTCAGTTTGATGATTTTCTTCAAAAAAAATTTTATTTTCATTTTTTACATTTTGAATATCAACTATTATTTTATTAATATCTTTTTTTAAATCTTCTTTTTTTTTATTGATATAATCACTTTCTTCAAGAAAATCAATCATTTTCCATAATTGGTATTTTTTATATTTTTCCTGAGTGTCATCTTTTATATTTTTATGAATATATATTTCAACCTCTTTTAATTTTTTTTGAAATATTTTTATATATTCTTCTTTACTATAACAATTATCTTCATTATCTCTTATTTGATCTTTATAAAATTCTGCGTTTTCCTCATTTTTTCTTTTGGCTTCACTATAAATTTGACTTTCAATTAATATTTTAGATTTATAATCTTTTACTTTTTTTCTTAATTCTTTTTTTTTATGATAATTATTTCTCATTTTATTATAAATTGACATTATTTCATTATTTTCTTTTTCATCGTTTATTTTTTTTAATATTTCTGATAATAAATCTGCATTTAATTCGAACGTTTGAATTAAATCAAATAAATAATTTTTGGGTCTAAAATTATCAAGATTTATATTAAAACTTGTAAAAGTAAGTTTATTTCTATGAGACATAAATGTATAATCTAAAAAATTAGTCATACTTCTAGGCATATATCCCTCACTTTGGGCCACTATATGTCCTATATTTTTTATTGTTTTAAATTTTGTAGACATTTAATTATTAAAATTTTTTGAATTTTTTTTGTTTAATTCTTAAAAAATTATAAATGACAAACTGAAATTATAATTCTAAATAAATTATTTAAATTCATTTAATTTCTCAATTAAACCAAATTAATATTAAAAAAATGTATTTAATCGATGCTTATAATATACATATATTTCAAAGAAATCAAATGAAAAGAAAATAGTAATTGATTTATTGAATTCTAATTATAAAACAAATCTACTTGATAAATTTTTTCCTTATTTCATAGATTATATATATGAATCATTAGGAATAAATATTATATCTTTAGATGATTACAATAGAGAAAAGTCAGAATCAAAATATATAATAAATTATATAAAAAAACATATAATTCAGGCAAAAAAGTAATACCAAAAATTTAAAATAGAAAATTGAAAATAATATAAAATTTAATCCAGAAAATAAGAAAAAAAGAATATTATTATTCCATGGAATTAAAATTCAAAATATTTTAGGAATATTAAGCCAAAATTTATTGGTACATCCAATTGAATCATCATTATCAGGTTAACTTTATGGAAATGGAATATATTTAAGTGATTCATTTTCAAAATTACTTATGTGCTTTCAGAAATTATTTATAATTATCTGAAAAATAAACATTTTGTTAATGTTAAAGATTTAAAAAAAGGCTATAATTTTATTATAAGTAAAGTACAAATACAAATCTATTTTAATAATATTATTTTAACAAATGGTAGTGGAATTTTCACTGAAGTTGAAAAAAGAAAAAAAAGATTCTAAAAAATAAATATGATGAATATGTTGTTTATAATTAAAATTTAGTTAAAGTTAAATATCTTATTGAGATTTCAAAATAATTATATTCTTTTAATTTATTTAATTTAAATTTATCATTTAAGAAAAATATTTTATCTAATTACCAAAGATTATTTATATATTAATAGATTAATGTATATAAAGACTATTCACAAAATACTTTATTAACAATACTTGTTATACTAATTGAAAAAGCTTGAAAAGGATTAAAAGGAGATTCATAATCTAAAGCATAAATATTATTTTCTATTTTTCCACATTGAAGTACATTTTTTTTATTTTTATCTTCTAAAATAAAATTTCTTTTACTTGTTAAACGGACTCTCTGATTAAAATTTAATGAATATTTTTGATATTTTATATCCCATTCTGGAATTTTATTTAAAAAAATTAAATCTTCTTTTTTATCTAATATACTAACTTTCATTTTTCTCATTCCAAAAAGTCCTAAAAAATTTAAAGCAAATGATATTTTTAAATTCAAAGTATAATTTCCTTTATTTCCAAAATATACTTTAAATTTACTTCTTAGTGTATTAGAAACAATTTTTCCAATATATTTATATTCTTTATGATTATTTGTAATATATATTTTTATTTTTAATTTAACAGTATTTTTTACAATTTTTCCTATAATAAATACATTATTATTTTTAATAATTTCAGCTTCATAATTAAATTGTCTTATATCATTTTTAATTATATTAAAGCAATTTTTATAAACTTTAATATTAGTCATTAAAACTTGATTTTCTTGTATTTGAGAAAAAACAAAAGATTCAATTTGAGAAATAGAAAAATTATTTATTAAAGTATTTGTTGTGAATAAATTATAAATATTATTCAATTCAGTTTTATTTTCATTTTTAGTTATTTCTTTATAATTGTTATATGCTTTTTCTAAAACTAAAACTCTTTCTGTATCACTTTTATTTGAAGAATATTCACTATTCATATTTGATTCATTTTCAGAATAAAGAGTTATATTATTGTTTTTTAAATTATCAGTACAATTTTTTTTCTCTTTTTTCCCAATTGGATAATCTAAAAGTTTTAATTTAATATTTTTTGATAATTTATTCATTTTTGAAATATTCTCATTTCTTCTAAAAACTTTTTATAAATTAATTTAAATTTACTTTCAATGTTTAAAATATCATTATAATTAGATGCATTTTTAGAAATTTTTAAATTTTTTGAAATTTTAAGAGATGTCATTAATATTTTAATTAATTATATAAATTAACTTTATTTTTTATTATATTTCAATCAGTAGAATTTTCTTTTTTTCTGATTTACTTTTTAATATATAAAATTAAAGCAATTTAGAAATTTATTTGTTTGATATAGTAATAAATTATTAAAAAATTATATATATATAATAAACTTTTTTTAAAATGAAAAGAATTTGAATATTTATTTTAATTCCCTTTTTTTCTTTGCCTCATTTTATCAGCTTCTTTTCTCCAAGAAGGTGAAAATTCATCATAATTTTCTAAAAATTCTTCATTAAAATCTTTATTTTTATCAAAATTTAAATTTAATTTTGAATTTGGTTTTATTACATTTAAATTATTTTTTAAATTATTTTGTTTATTATTTATATTTTGAACTTGAATATTTAAATTATCACCTAAACTTATATTAATTGAATCATCTTCTTCAGTTCTTTCTGATTTTTTACTTTCTTCTTTTATATTATTTAAAATATTTGTTTTTTTTGGATTTTTCAATTCTTTTAAAAAATAATTAACTGAATCTTGAAGTTCTTTAATTTCTATATCTTTATTCGCTAAATCATTTTTTAAATTTTTATTGTCTTTTGATATATTATCCATTATTTTTTCTATCATTTCAAATTTTCTGTTAAGTTCTTCATTTTGTTTTTTTAATATTTTATTATCTTTAACAAGAGTCTCAATTATATTATTTGAATTATTAAATTCTTTTTTATGATTTTTTATCATTGAATTATAATTTTTTCCAAGTTCTTTAAAAATTAATTCTTTTTCATTATCATTTACATTATTAATTAATTCTGATATTTGATTATTAATATTCTTTATTTTAAATTTTATTTCTTCATTTAATATTAAGTTATTATTATTATTTCTTGAAGAAGAATTTTCAGAAAAATCATCAAAAGAATTATTAAGACCTTTATTTTTTTTAGAATCATTATTTTTTTTTAAATCATTATTTCCAAGATTATTAAAATTAATATTTAAATTTGATGTTGTTAACATATATGAATGTTGTAAATTATTTTCATTATTATTATTTTTGTTTTTTTTATTTATTTTATTTATAAAATTAACACTTTGAAATAATCCTTTCATAGAATTAGTTTGTCTTTTATGAATTGGAATTCCATGAATTGAATTAGTATTTATTTTATTCATATATTGAATGTTGTGATTTTTAGAATGTGAATTGTTTAATGTGTTTAAATGCTCTTTTTCTTTTTCCCCCGAATTCGATTTAATTTTTTTTATATGATTAACAGAAAAATTCGAATTTGTTTGATTGTTTTCTGTTTTAAAATTATTATAAATATTATAAGAATTTGTTCTTGTGTTTCTTTTTTTAATTAATTTTGTTTTAGGAGAAAAATTTGAAGAAAATTCAATTGAATTATTATTATTCTTTGAAGAATGATTTTCAATACTTTTATTTACTGATTTATTATTTGGAGTATAATCTCTTGATAAATTTTTTAAATTTTTTTTTTGTTTATTAAAATTCAATTTATTCATTTATATTTATAAAAAAATAACCCATGAAATAATTTTAATAAATTGTTTAATTAAGATTATTTAAATATTTTTGTTTGTTTGGAGGAAGATTTAAATAATAAATTTTACCAACTAAACATTTAACAGCTTCATCAATGGATTTATTATCGGTGCAAGTAACTTCATTAAAATCACAATTTAAAGCTAAAGCTTTTTCTTCTAATTCTAAAGTATGAACATTTTTTAAAAAACATAAATCACTTTTATTTCCACATATTACAATAGGAGTATTATTTTTAACATATAATCTTAAATAGTTAACCCAAATATCAACCTTTTCAAAACTTTCATATTTAGTTATATCATATAACACAAAAATACCACTTATATTTAAATCTTCATAAAATTTAGGATTATTTTTAGGAGAATTTTTACTATTAACATCTATTAATTCTATATTTAATGTTTCTTCAAAAAATTTTAATTTTTTTGTTGCTATTGTTAATTCATTATTTGGCTTTATTTCTAAATTAAATTCATTATAAATAAATCTATTAAAAAATGAAGATTTTCCACTTTGATGTTCTCCTACTATTAAAATTGTATATTTTTTTAATTCGTCTTCTAAATTTTTCAATCTAAAATTATTTAATTGCATAAACATATTAAAACCTGATTTAAATAAATTTGATATTGTTTCCATTTTATTTTTATCTTTTTTTGTAAATTTCCAAGTATTTATTGTTAATTGAATTCATTTATACTTTTATTTTTTATTTAAATTCTTTTTGTTTTTAAATCTGTGAAAATTTTTATATTTATCTTAAAAACAATATTTTAATTTAAAAATTTATTTTTATTTTGAATAAATGATATAAATTTACTTTTTTTATCATAGTTAATTAATTATATTTTTATCAATTCTTACTCTTAAATATTTTAAATTATTTATTTAAAAAGAAATTTTAATTGAAAAATATATAATTCAACCTATTTTTATTTTAAGAAGGGTATTAAAAAGAAAATATTTTTTGAAAAAAATATTAGATTAAATAAATAAATTTAATATTTATTAATTACTTTCTAAAAGTAATTAGTTATTTTAAAATTAACTTTAGAATTTTTTAACCAATATTATTACTTTTAATTTTGATAATTGTATCTTCAATTTTTTTATTTATAATATCTTCTTTTTCTCTTTTTATTTGATTTGATTTTTCTTTCTCTTTAAAGTCTTTATACATTTTATTTACATAACAAATAATTTTTTTAATTTTATTATTTTCAGAATTTAACTTAAAACTTGAAGGAATATTTTCATAAGTATATTCAGCTACATATTTATTATTTCCAATAGTAGTATTAACATTTGAACTATAATTAGAATTTGAATTAGAATTAGTTGAACAAAAATTAAAAGCAGAATTACTATTTATTTTTGTTTTTGTATAATAATCATTTTTAGTTTTATTTATTGTTCTTTCTGTTTGAATATTTAATTTTTTATTTGGAGATTTAATAATAGAATATTTTGAAAATATTCTTTTACTTTGAGAATTATAATAATTATTCAATGATAAATTATTACGAGATGAATTTGGAGTTAATTTAAAATTATATTTTAGAGAATTTTTTTTACTTTCAATATTACTCTTATCATGATAATTATTCATAAAAGAATAAGAATATTGTTTAGGAATTGAATTATTGGATACTAATTTATAATTTACTTTTGAATGTGATTTATTTTTGTGAAGATAAGAATATATTCCTAATGTTTTATTTGTATTATAAATTGTATGGTAAAAATTATCAGTTTTTTTATTTTTAGAATCATTAGATAAATTTCTTTTTGTTAAAATTGGTTTGTAATTATTATTTATATTAAAATTAAATTTAATATTTATTTTACTATGAGGAATTAATTTTGTTTTTAAGTTTTTCTTTTGTTTTTTTTGTTTTATTTTTTTTATAATATCTAAAAGAGGTTTTTTTTCTTCAATTGTTGATATTTTATTAGCAGAATTATGTTTCAAATTAAATTTAGTCATTGCATTATTATTATTTTCTGTACTAATAGTTCTAGGAGTTAAATATTTTTTTATTTTTTTTTTATCATTTAAAAAACTATTATTTCTAGATTCTTTTTTAATTTTTTGAATGATTTTACTAATTTTACTTTTATTCTTACTTAATAATTTTTTTTCTGATTGTCCAATATTTTCAATAATATTTCCTATTATTGGACTATTGAAAAAAGGAGAAATATTTCTTCTACAATCATTATTATCATTTTTATTATTATTAAATTTTGTCTTTCCAATTTTGAAATCACTTTCACTCTGTAAATAATAATTACAAATTGTTGAAATTGAAGTATAATCTTCATCTTCTTTATTATTTGTAAAGTTATTTTCTTTATTTATAGTTTCTTGAACTTTGTTAGTATCTAATTCTTCAATTGAAAGTTTAGAATTATTATTATCTTTTTTGTTAGTCGAGGAATTAATCTCAAAATTTGAATTTTTTATTTTTGACAATGACATTAAATTTTGAAATATTTTATCATTTTTTTCTGAAGATGTAAAATCTTCATTATTATCATTTTGGCTTTTCTCACTGTTATTTTCAATATGAATTAATTTCTCAGACCCAGGACTTTCAAATTCCAAACTAGTAATTTTAATCGAATTCATATTTCAAAAAAAAAATTTAAATTTTAAAAAAAGAATCAAAAATTATTCATACCAAAAAAAAAAATAAATAAATAAACGTTTCTCTCAATAAAATAATAAAAATTAAAGAATAAAAAACCAAATCAATCTAAATTTTTTAAAAATCATATAAAAAACTTAAAGAAAAAAAATGAAACTTAAAATAAAAAAATCGGAAGACCATCATACAGAATTAGTATCATCATGTAGTTGGGCTCCTGACAACAAGTTATACACTTTAAGTAACAAGACAATTTTAACATGGGATTACAATGGTGAATACATTTCTCAATTTTTAGAAATGGATATTTCATGTACATGTATCGAATGGGGACCTTCATCACAAACAGATACAATAGCCTTAGGTACATCAGACGGAACATTGAAAGTAATTAGTAAGACAGGTAAAGTAGAAAAGATAGTTGACTCAGCACATTCAACTGCAATAATATGTATTAAATGGAATAGTGATGGTCAAGCAATTGCAACAAGTGGTGAAGATGGTATTGTTAAGATCTGGAGTAGACAAGGTGTCTTACGTTCTAAATTAGTAGAAAATTCTTCTCCTGTTTATGCTATTTCTTGGTCACCTGATGAAAATTATATGCTTTATTCAAATGAAAAAAATCTTTCAATTAAACCTATTTTTAAAGGAGGAAATAAAACTCTTTCTTGGAAAGCTCATGATGAAATAGTTCTTTGTGTTGATTGGAATTTTTCAAATAAGTTAATAATATCAGGTGGTGAAGATAGGAAATATAAAGTATGGGATCAATATGGTAGAAATTTATTTGTAAGTTTACCATATAATTACGTAACAACATCAATAGCATGGGCCCCTTCAGGTGAATATTTTGCAGTAGGTTCATTTGATATGATGAGATTATGTAATAAAACAGGTTGGACATATTCTTTTAATAAAATAGATTCTGGAAGCATATTTAAACTAAGTTGGAGTGGTGATGGAACTACTGTTGCTGGTGCTGGAGGAAATGGTTCTGTTGTTTTTGGAAGTATTATTGATAGAGCTGTTTCTTGGAAAAATATTGAAGTCAGATTAGATGAAAATAATAAATTAATTGTCACTGATTTTCAAACTGATGGATTCGCTGAAATAGATTTTAATGAAAGATTAATTGATATGACTCTTGGTTATGATTTTTTAATCGTTGTTACTAACAATCAATGTCATATTTATAATGTTGATAATTTAAATGCTCCTTATAAATTTGATATTAAAGAAAAAGTTAAAATGATTTTAATGTGTCCTAGATATTTCGCTTTGTTAGATGATATGAATGGATTAAATATTTATACTTATGATGGTAAACAAATTCAATCTCCTCAAATTACTGGAGTTAGATTTTCTTTATTATCTAAAAAAATGATTGGTATATCTAATGATATTATTGCAATTTTACCTCCAAATAATCCAAAAACAATAAAATTATATGATATTCAAAGTGGAAAACCTCTTAATGTAGAAATTAATCATACAATGGATATATGTGAAATACAATTAAATCAAAGTGATTTGAGTAGAGACAGAAAAGTATGTTTCACAGATACAAATAAAGATTTATATATAAGTAATGTATATATCCCTAAAGTAGTTAAAATAACAAATATGTGTGATTCATTCTCTTGGAATGATTCAAATGATATGTTATGTGCAATTGCCGATGAAAAATTTTATGCTTGGGTTTATCCAAATGCAGTTTATTTAGAAAAGGAAATTTTAGATGGATGCAGATATGAAAAAGATGCAAGTAATATAGGAAAAAATTGTCAAATACTAAATTTCACTGGTTCTTTTTGTAATATATTAAAAAGTGATGGATCATTATGTTCAAAAACAATAACACCTTATGCTGGATTATTATTAAATTTATTGAGTTATCAAGATGGAATTGAAAGGGGATTAAAATTATGTAGATATGTTAAAGATAAAGTGTTATGGACAGCATTCAGTGCAATTTGTATTAATTATAGAGAAATTCAAATCGCTGAAACTGCTGTTGCTTCAATTGATGAAGTTGATAAAGTTAATTTCATTGAAAAAATATTAAAATTAAAAGAACAAAATTATAATGAAAATTTAATCTCTGCATATGTTTTATTATTATCTAATCGAATTGATGAAGCAGAAAATATATTAATTCAAGGGAAATTAATTTATAGAGCCATTAAAATTAATATAAATTTATTTAGATGGGATAGAGCTTTAAATTTAGCACTTAATTTTAAAACCCATATTGATACTGTTTTAGCTTATAGGCAAAAATATTTGGAAAGTGTTGGATTGGAAGAAGTTAATTCTAAATTTATTGAGTTATCCAGAGATAATACTGTCGATTGGGCTAAAATTAAAGCTAAAATTGCTGAAGATAAAAAACTTGAAACTCAAAAATAAAATTATTTTGAAGAATATTAAATTTAAAAAGTTTAATTTTTAAATTTATTTCTTTTATGGATAAAACTTCTTTTTTTATGATTTTTTAATTAATATTCAAATTCATATGAAATAATAATTTAAAAAAATAATTTAATTAAATGAAAAAAAAATTAAAAAAAAAATAAAAAAATCAAAGGAATTATAAAATTTTTTAATAACAAATATAAATGTCTTATCCACGTCAATATATATTTGATGGTCAATCAGTTCTTTTAAATAAATATGATGATGTAGAAGAAGCAAAATACGATCAAACCTACCAAGATGCAGTAATAGAAGACGAAGTTCCAAACATTAATCAATCAGATAATAATTTTAATCAATCAACTAATCAAAATTTTAACAACACAAATCCAATGTATTCTCAAACTAATTATAATCAAAATATGAATCAAACTGGAATGTCTCAAAATGAATATAATCAAAGTCAAAATAATTTTAATCAAACTAATTATTCAAATACTAATCAATTTTATCAAACTAAATATCAAAACAATCCACAAGAAAATAATCAAGTAAATTATCAATTAATTCCTGAACAATTATTTCAAAATTTAAAAGATGAATATTATCGTCAAAAAGGTTATATGCAAACAAATCCAGATGAATTATTTAAATTTTTTTTGAGTTATCGTGTGAAAGAAAAAAAACGTTTAAAAATAAATAAAAGAATTCAACCACTATTAAATTATTCAAATGATGATGTTAATTACAGTATTCAACATTATAATAAAATATTTATGGAAAATTTACAAAGTCAAATGAATGGTTATTCAACTCAATATTATTCATCAAATAATTATCCAAGTAATCAATTTAAAACTCAAAATATGACTAAAACAAATAATGCTTTTTCTTCTTTTGTAGATTATTTTGGTGGAACAGGACAGAGTGTTGAAAATTCTTTTAAACCAAAATTTACTAATGAAACTATGAGAAGATTATATCCTAAACAAAAAGAAATTGAACAAAGAGAAGAAAGTAAAATGAATGTTAGTGATTTTCAATCTTTTTTCACTAAATTATTAGATGATTATGAAAAAAAAAATGGAAAATTAACTAATGATGAAAATAATTTAATGAATCATTGGAGAACTTTAAATGAAAATGACCAAAAAAAAAAAGGTTTACAATGGGAATACGGTGAAAATAATTTAGAAGATGAAATGAATATTTTTTTAAGTGATGATGAAATAATCAAAAGATTATGTAATATATTTAAAAAATCAACTGGAACTTTTACTACTCATCCAAGACCATTACATGATTATTGGGATCAAAAAATTAAAAGAAGAGATAAATATTATAAAGGTTTAGCTAAATATGGAAAAGATAATTTTTATCATATACTTGAATCAAGATATAATTTAGAAAAAGAAGATAAAATAAATCAAAGAGAAAAAGAAGATAAAGATAGAATTAAAAAAGAAAAAGAAGAAAGAGAAAGTAAGAAATTAAGTAAAGAAGAAAAAGAAGAATTATATAAGAAATTTGATCAACTTTCTAAACCTAAAGATAGATATAAAACTGGAAGAGTAATGATTAATTTAAGAAATCAATTTAAATATGATAATATAATTAAAAAAATGATTAAGACTGAATTTCAAGATAATAAATTATTTAAATTTCCTGAAGAATATGCAGTTAGAGATACTGATGAAGAAAGAAAAATATTATTTAAAAATTCTCTTGAAAAAGGAGTTTTAAATGATAATAAAATAAAAAAGAAAACAGAAAAAATAAAAGAATATATGACAGAAAGAAATGATAAAGATATAGAAAATGAAGAGAAAGAAAAAGATAGAATAGAAAAAATATTATATGAAGATAGGAAATTAGAGAATTATATCAAATCAATGGTAATAAAATATTATAAAAAAATGCAAAGTAGATTATCAACAGGTAAAATAGAATTAATATCGAATTTTTTAAATCAAGTAGAGCAAAATATTCGTAAAAACTTTCCAGAAGCAGCAAAAAGAAAATTTGGTAATAAAGATCCTTCAAATAATCAAAATGCATATAAATATAAAAAACTACATAAATATTATTCAGATGGTTTAAAATATTATTTTTTTAAATTATTAAGAAGATTAGGAGTAAATGAAAAGGGTAAGTTTGTATTTGCAAAAACAGATAATTTATCATTTTGGGGTCCAGCAATGTCAAATAATTGTAAAGTACATACTAATGGTTGTCCATTATATTGTACTCATAATTCTCATAATACAATGATATTAGAACAAAGAGAAAAAAATTTCAACGAAATATTTAATAATGGAGAAAATAATTTACAAAAAGATGAAAAATTTAATATGTGGAGAAGACCTGAGTTAATTAAAGAAAAAGAAAAAATATTTATGTGTTTAGATGATGCAAGACAATGTACTTTTGAACCTAATATTAATAAAACTGTTGATGATATATTTAAAATTAATAATATGAATCAAGAAGAATTAGTTGCTACAAGAGCAAATAATGATAAATGGATTGATGAAATGGGAGAAAATTTCTCAACAAGATTTCCAGTTGTTTTCAAAGATGGTGTTTGTAAAAAAGCGAAGATAGCTTTTGCTTCTGGTAAATTCGACGAAACTAAAAAAATATTAGAAAAAGCATTTAATATTGATGATATTAAAGCATATTTTGAACCAAAATATTTAATTTATTTAAAAAAGAAAAGAGAAGAAGAAAGAATAAATGAAGAAAAAAGGAAAAATGATCCTAATCAACCAAAAGAAGATCCAAAAAAAAAAAAAAAACAAGTTATTCCAGATAATTTTAACAATGCAAAAAATAAAGAAATATGTTTAGAAGTATATATGATGATAAAAGCAATGGAAGATTATAAGAAAAATAGGAAGAAAACAGCGAATAAATTAAAAGATGAAATAGCAATGATAGAATTTAATAAGAAAATATTAAATAATGAAACAGTAGATACAAAGAGTATATCAGTAAATAAAAAATTTTCAGATGAAAATCCTCAATTTACTTTTATAAAAGATAAATACTTTAATTACTTTAAAACAATAATGTGCCCATTAAAAAATCAATGTCCTTATGATTTAAGACCAAGATGGCCTCATTCAGATATTAATGCAGTTAAACAATTTGGAGGTAAATGTCCTTATGCTCATCAAGTAAGTGAATTGAAATTTGAACAAGAAATAAATGAGAAAATAAAATTAAGGAAAAATTTATTAAAGACAATAGAAAAAGATTTAGATCCTAAAATTGATAAAGAATGGTTCCCTTCAGGACCAATTGTTCCTTGTAATGGTTGTGGTAAAAATTCAGGAGGAAAACAATTATGTAATTTCTGTAAATATCATCAAAAAAATAATGCTCAACTTGAAAAAGATAAAAAAGCTGCAAAAACTACAAATGAAAGAATATTAAAGAAAATTAAATATGAAGGAAAACCTGAAGAAATTGATCAAGATTACATGAGGAAATTTGGAATGTTAAAAAAGGCTATTACTTTATATTCTTTTAGAAGATATACTGATGCTGACAAAATTATTACTCAATTACATAATATGGTTCAAGAAGAACAAGCTGAAAGAGATGAGAAATTTAGAAATTTAGATATTAAATGGAGAAAAAAATTAGAAATTAATCAAGAAATTCCTAAAGAAGTTTTAAATTATCAAGTTACTCAAAGTGTTTTAGATCATTTTAAAATTAAAATTCCTTTAAGTACATTTTTAGTTTATTCTGATAAAATGAGAAAAGGAAATAAATTTTCAATATATAATAGACATACATATTTAAATAGACAAATAGAAGAATTTTATGATCAAGTAAGAAGAACAATGGCAAAATATGATACAAATATAAATCAAATAAAAGAGAGAATAATATTATTAGAAAAGTATATTTCAAAAGGTAAAAAATTACAACATGAAGAGCCTGAAAATTATGAAAAATTAAATACAAAATATAAGACATTTAAAGATAAAATGTGTTCGAATTTGCATCCAGATTATACTAAAAAAATATATTCTTTAGATGGAAGAGAAATACCACAAAGTGCTTATGATAGAGAAGAAATAAGAAAATATTTTTGCAAATGTGGAAAACCTTATGATGAATGTGATGGTGCTCATAATCCTAATCAATTGAATTTAATTAAACCTACTAAAGATAAACAATTAATGGAAAATAATGTAAGATTCTTAGAAACTCAAAAAAAACAATCCAGTGTTATTGTACCTTGGTCTTATCCTAAACAAGGATTTATTGAACCCGGTCCTCTTTTTGAAAAAAGTTTAGTTAAACAATATGGACAAGAATTTAAAAGAACTAAAAGTGCTAAAAAATTAGGAGAAAGAGATTTAGAAAAATTAAGATTACCATATCATGAAATTTAAATTTTTTTTTATTTGAAAACCTTATCTTTTTAAATTTTAGATTTATTTTAAAAATTTAAAGAAAAATTTTTAAATTTACTCTTTGAAAAAGGTAAATTAAAAAAAATTAAATAAACTTAATTATATTTATATTGAAAAACCTTTAACTTAAGCAAAAAAAAAACAAAACAAAAAAATTTTAATCACAACACCTATTTTGATTTTTTGTTTTTATTATTTTATCAGTATCATTAACTCTTTTATTACTTTTTTCAATAATTTTGACTTTATTTTTCTTATAAAGAGTTTTATAAAAAGATTTAAAAGTTTCTTCAATATTTTCATTAGTTTTAGCAGAGCATTCAGCATAACCTTGTAAATTATAATCTCTAACAAAATTAACAGCATTTTGTTTATTAACCATTCTTCCTTGATCATAAATAAGATCAATTTTATTTCCAATTAAATAAATAATAATATCATCATCAGTAGCATCTTTAATTAATTTATGCCAATAAGATAAATTAATAAAAGAAGTTTCATTAGTAACATCATAAACAATATATGCTCCATCTGAATTTCTTATATGACTTGAAGTTATAGCTCTATATCTTTCTGCTCCTGATGTATCCCATATTTGAATAGCTAAACTCTTACTTGGATCTTCTTCATCTATGTTATTCTTTGTCAAATATGCAAATTCAACTCCCACTGTAGACTCCATCTCACGAAATTCTTCTCCCATTAAACGATGAATTATATTTGTTTTTCCTACGTTTACATCCCCTATTACTACCACTTTTACTAAATATTGGTTCTCTTTTGGAGAAAATTTATTATGAATGGAATTTTTACTCATTGTTTAATTTTATTTTTAGTTTATTTATTTCATTATTAATAAAAAATATAACTTTATATTAAATAATGGAATATCTCCCTGAAGATCCAAATGAATTAGAAGAAAAAAATAAAGAAAAAACAGAAAAAAAATTAAAAGAATTTAGAGAATATATAGTAGATAAAGGAGTAGTATTACTATTTGTAAAAACATTATTAAGTTTAAAATATTCAGAACAAAAGCCAAAAAATCCAATCAAAGCAATAAGAGAATTTTTTGGAAAATACAAAGATCCAAGATGGGATGAAATGGGAGCTTTAAAAGAAAAAATAATATTATATCAAAATGAAAATGGTAAATTATTAGAAGAAGCTTTGAAATTAGAAGATGAATTAAAAACTGTAAAAAGAGAAAAAAGATTAGATGATTTATATAATTTAATTGAATTAGATAAAAATGGTTTGATTAGTTCTAAAATGCTAATTGAAAAAATGACTGGTAATAAAAAATTTGATGTTGATGAAAAATTCGAAAAAGATGGTTTAATTAAAATGATTGAAAGTGTTTCTGAACCACATTCAGATGAAGAAAATGAATTATTATCAAAATTAGAAGAAAGTTTACAAGGAAATATGGTTTTTAAAGAAGATCTTGAAAATCCAATATATTTAAAAATTGTTCAATATTTTAAAGATTTAAAAGCTGCTAATTTAGAAGCTAAAAAAAATGAAAAGAAAAAATAAATAAATTTTTTTTTATATGTTTCAAAAAAACAATAAAAAAATGGAAAAAAAATATAGTATTTAAAAAAAAATAAATGATAATAACCTAAATTGCTGATTTTAATTTTATAATTTTTCATATTTGTACTTGCATTTAAATAAATTGTGATTTGTTTTAAAAATCATTCCATCATAAATTTCATATTCTTCAGCAGCATATAACCAAGTACCATTTGTGCTAAAACCATTTTTTCCTCCATCTTTTAAAAACCAATATTTATATTCATTATTATAATTTAAAGTACAATGAATTCTTGATAATCTTTTATCTTCTATTGAAATAATACAATCACAATCTCTTCCTATATAAATTGGTTCAAGAATATCATTATTAAAACTGAAAGGTTCATATTTTTCATTTCCAGAAAAAATTTTAATATTAATTTTATTATTTTCATCTATTGTAAATACTAAATAAGTTTCACCAATATTAACTAAGTAATTATCTTTTATTTTTAATTCATCAATTATTTTTATAAAAGTACCAAATCCAAAACCTAAATCTTGAATATAATATTTATTAACATTCGAATAATATTCAATTTTAAAATGCCTTCCAATATATCTTTCATCATATTCTTCATCTTTTGGATTTATAATATAATCTATTTCACTATTATGATTATCTTTATTATAATCTTTAATAAAACCAAAATAAGTTATTCCATCTTTCATATTTCTTAAAGAATTTTCTAAACCTTCATTATTAATATGTAATAAAAGTCCTTTAGGTAAAATCCAACTGTTAATTACTTCTAAATCTAAATAAACTTTATTATATATAATATTATTTTTTTTCTTTGTATTATTATCTGAATTTAATGGAGATTCTAATAAGAAATCATTTGTATTTTTTAAACTCGATGGAATTCCAGATTTAATATTTGTTGTTATATTCTTTGAAAATTTAGATATATTTGTATTTTTTGTTGGCTCTTCACATTCTGTTGCAATTTTTGACATTCTTACATTTATATTTTTAATTCCTTTTGTAACTACTTCATTGTTATTTATATTTTGACTTGGGTTAAAACAGCACTAATATTAAGAAATTATTTGAATTTTTACTGATTCAACTGTGCCCATTTTTTTTAATTTAATTTCAAAATTTTATTAATTTATTTTACGATATTTTTTTTATTTCATAGAATGCAATTAAACATTTTTGAATAAAAATAATTAAGAAAAATAATGTATGATTTTATTTCATCAAAAGGAATTGATCCAGAACAAGAATTTGATTTAATAGAATTAATAGGACAAGGAAATTATGGAAGAGTATATAAAGTATTACATAAAAAAACAGGAAAAATTTATGCAGCCAAAATAGCAAATATAGGAACAAATAATGAAATAGAATCATTTAAAAAAGAAATCAACGTTTTAAAACAATGTAATTCCCCATATATAGTACATTACTATGATTCATATATAAAAAATTATCAAATATGGATAATATTAGAATATTGTGATGGAGGATCATTATTAGAATTAATTAAAATACTTCCAAAGCCTTTAAATGAAGAACAAATAGCTTCGTTAATATATATGATATTAACAGGATTAAATTTCCTTCATGAAAATAAGAAAATTCATAGAGATGTAAAAACAGGAAATATCTTATTAACTAGAGAAGGAATTGCAAAATTAGGTGATTTTGGTGTTAGTACTCAATTAATGCATAGTTTCTCAAAGAAAATATCTAAAATTGGAACTCCATTTTATATGTCACCTGAAGTAATTATGCAAAATAAATATAATTATAAATGTGATATATGGTCTCTTGGTATTACTGCTTTTGAAATGGCTGAAGGAGAACCTCCTTTTTCAAAGACTAAAGCTTATTTAGTGTTAAAAAAAATTATTACTCAACCTCCAAAAGGATTAAAAAATAAAGACAAATGGAGTAAAGATTTTAATGATTTTGTTGAAAAATGCTTAATTTATGAACCAAATGATAGACCTTCTGCTAAAGAATTATTAAAACATCCTTTTATTGTTAAAAATAATAGAGGAAATAAATTAATTAGTGAACTAATTAATAATTGCTTGGATGATTTAGTTTTTTATAGAAAGAAAATTTTAGAAGATTCTAATTATGAAGAAGAAGAAAATAATAATAGTGTTGTTTACAAGGATAATTCAAAAGATTATAATCCTGAAAATTATAATGATAATAATGGAAGTATGATTATTAAAGAAGGTTGTGATACAATGATAAATTTAGAAAATAGAAAAGATTATGATTCTGAAGAAGAAAAAAATGAATTGAATCAAAGTGTTAATATTATTGAAAGTTATGATGATAAAGACGAAAATCCTTTATTAAAAATGATTAATGAATATGGAGGAATGGATGGTTTAAGTTTTGAAATTAAAGATAGTCCTGAAAAAACTATTAAAGCTGAAGAAACAAAAATGAATGAAAATCATATTCAATATGAAAAAAATAATAATAATCAGAAAATCAACAAAGATAAAAATGATGAAATTGATGATATTATTAATGATCCTACTATTAATCATTTAACTTATGATGAAATTAAAAATGAAATTGTAAAAATTGAAAATGAAATGAATGAAAAAATAAAAAAAATAAGAGACTCATATATGAAAAAAATGGAAAAGTATAAAAAGTCTTTAAAATTTTTAGATAAAAATCAATTTTTGAAAAATATGAATGAATATCAAGATTATAAAAAATTTGCTGATAAAATGAAAAAAAGAATAAACATTGAAGAAAATGATTTAAAACATGTTAATAAACTAAGTTCTTCAAATTTAGGAAATAATTCAATTATTAAACCAAATCAAGTTTATTATTATAATTATAAACATAACAATATTTCTTTGAAAGATAAAGGAAAGTAATTTTTCATATATTGAATATATCTTAATTAATGTAAATAGAATAATTAAATCGTTTAAATACAATTTTTTAAAATTCATTTATAATTTTTTTATTTTTAATTATAATGAAGAGATTCTTCTTTTTGTTTATTATTATTTGTTGAAATATTAATATTTGAAGTTTCATCATCAGAAACTCCGATTATATGATTCAAATATAAAATATAATCATTATAAGAATCATCATCTTTATATTTAAAATATCCCTTTTTGCATTTATTAATATTTTTACTATCACCTAAGTCTTTTTCTATATTAGTATTATAATTTTTCTCATCTTCAAAAATAAATTCATCATTATCATTTATTTGTTTACATGAACAACAACCAAATTTAAATAAATTACCAAGACCTAAAAATGACCATTTTTTAGATAAATTAATTAGAAATCTATTTTTTCCTGATAATAAATCTAAATTTTGATTAAGAAATATTTCATATTTATCCTTTATATATTTAAGTGTTCCGAATTTACTTCCTAAATCTTTAATAAATAATTTTCCATTTCTTTTAATAATATAACAATGTTTCCTTGAAACAGATATATCTTTTAATTTAACACCATTAGATTGATTTCTTCCTAAAATAATTTCATTATCATCTTCAATTTTAAATATCACACAACCTCTGTGAAAAGTTTTCTTTTGATTATCATCAAATAAACTATAATCACAAATACAATATTGATTAAATTTAGAAGTATCAATTTCAACTAAATAATAATTTCTATTTTTATATTTAATATATTTTGGATAAGGAAATAAGCAAATTTCACAATTGAAATTATTCCAATTATAAAAAATAAAATTTTCTTCTTTTCTTTTTTGAATTTTTACTTCAATACAATTTTTTAAACATTTATAATGAATATAACCCATTGATCCACTACATTTACAAGGTGAAATTAAAGGATCATTTAAATCACTATCATTTCGATAACATATTCTACAATAAAATTTATAATCATTTTTTTCAGAATTCATTAAAACATTTTTCACTTTAACATTTTCATTTAGTTCATTTCCTGAAATTTCTTCTGTTATTGAATTATTAAATATAATATTTGTTATATTATTATTACTGTTATTTAAACCATTTATATTACAATTTGAATTAAAATTATATATTTCTGTATTTATTGTATTGTTTCTTTGGGAAAAAGAATTAAACATTATTTTATTAAATTTTAATCTTACTCTTCCTAATTTAAAGATATCTCCTTCTTTTATTTCTGTTTCTTCTTCTTTTGATATATTTTTCCATATTCTTTCACAATTTTCTTTTGTGAAAACTTTATTTAAATTTTCACTATATAAAGAATTAATAAAATAAAAATTTGAATTTTCTTTATTATAATTAATTTCACATATAATTTTGGGTTTTATTGGTTCTAAATATAATTTTTCTTTAAGAATTTTAGTAGAATTAATTAAATCAATTTCTTCTTCTTTATTTTCATTTATAGTTGAAATTAAAAAACATTCTTTATCATCATTTGTTAAATTAAATGATTTCTTATTAATTTCTTTTGTTTCAAAATCAAATAAATCTTCAGTATCTTTCTTCCAAGATTTACATTCAATATTTAATGAAATATTAATTTCATTTTTTTCCATTTAATTAATTAAATTCATTGAATTGAAAAAAAAAATAAATGCAAAAAATATAAATATTAAATATAACTGCTATTAAATTAAAAAATGATTTTAAAATAAAAAATAAAGTTTAAAATCTCTATAAAAACTTTAAATATTTAAAGTTCTTTAACAATAGATAATCCCATTTTATTTAATTCTTCTTCATACAAACCTAATTCGACAACATATAATTCATGTAATCTAACTCTTCTTCTTAATTTAATTTCTTGATTAGTTAAAGTTAATTCATTTCTAATTCTTTTATCATTCATTTTTTTAGCATTAGAAACAGCATATTTTTGATTTTTTTCAAACCACCCAGAATAAATTCCTAAATTTTTCATTTTTTGATCATATAATGCAGCATCTAACATTTTTTTATCTTGAATAACTCTTTGTTGAATAGAATAATCACTTCTCATTCCTCTATTACTTCTAGTCATTTCCATTATAATTTTATTTTTTTATTTTATTATATTTTGATTATTTATAAATCTAAAATTATACAATAAATATAAAACTTTATTGGTAATGGAAGACCAAAAAGAAATTGAACCAAGATATATGACTCAAGGAAAAAAACAATATTATTTAGCGTCTGTTGATGAAAATATGACTCAATTATTAAGAGGAGAAATTGATAGTTTAACTAAAGTTTTAATTGAGTTAAAATCTCAATATGATGATTTAACTAGAGAAAGCAATGTTAAAAAAATGAAAACTGATGAACTTACAAAGAAAATAAATGCTTTAAAAGATATTGATAAGAAATCTCAGAAAAAAATTAATATGGCTGATAAATTACAAGAAGATTTACAAGGTGATATTAAACAAAAAAGAATTACTTTAAGAGAAGCTCAATATCAAAAAAAAACTTTAATGAATACTATTAATAAATTAAATCAAGATATTTTATTAACTCAAAAACAAATTTTAGTTTCTGAAAATAAAACTAAATGGTTAAATAAACATTATGATAAAGAAAAATTTAAAGAAACTCAATTGAAAGAAAATAAAAATAAAATATATTCAAAAATAAATGATCAAGAAAAAAAAAATGATTTTGAAAGAAATGAACAAACACTTCAATTACAATATTATAAAACAATAATCCAACAGAAAAATATGTTTTTAAAATCGGCAGATGAAAGAAAAGAAAGACAAAAAAAAATAGCAGAAGAAGCAAAAAATGATAGTGCAGATAAACAAGAAGTAGAAAAAAGAAAAGAATTAGGATTATTAAAATTGTATAATCTATTCTT
>JAEEGK010004419.1_pt1 | contig 34497 bp, 31 predicted proteins | sample 8958771 | NCBI WGS metagenome assembly JAEEGK01 (sample SAMN16246547, study PRJNA631951) | gut metagenome | biome: gut microbiome; feature: rumen; material: SC-attached | host: Bos | place: Iran: Karaj | collected 2018-10 | reverse complement strand
CCATCGGGGTCCTGACACCGCCACCGTTGTTCACTCCCTCGCGGAGGAAGCCGAACTCGAAGCGATACACGAAGTTGCGATATTCCTTCTTGGTGTAGAGGTTGCCCGTACTGCCATAGTTTGCTGACACATAAATAGTTCCATTGACAGGAATATAGCCTTCGAGGTCACCCTGCCACTTGTCGAGATTTGTTCCGTCGAAGAGCATCTCGAATCCCTGCTTCTTCTCCTCGGCTGTGAGCTGTGAAGGAGTGAAAGGCTTCGCTTTCTCCAGGACCTGGTTGATCTCGTCGATGGCATAACCGTCATCGGCGCCACCGGCGGCCTTGAAGATGGTCTTGGCCTTGTCAAGGGTTGACTTCAATGTGTTGTAATCGATCTCCTCATTCGTCTTGGAGGCGATGTTGCGGATGGCGCCGGCTGCGGCGTAAGCTGCATCCTTGTCATCAATATACTTTCCGGCAAGAAGGAATGACTTCATGGTGGTGACATTGGCCAGGGCCTTCAAAGCCAGTTCCTTGACCTGCTTGAGCCCAGTGATGCCGAGGACCTCTCCTAAAGAAGCACGCTTCCTTTCAGGATTGGTCTCGAACTGGTCCAGCAAGGAGATGTAACGGGGAAGGACTGATCCCTGCTTGGAAGGATTGTTCTTCGCCGCATCGAGAAGGACCGGGGCAGCGTTGTAATTGTCCATCGAGGCAAGGGCGGAAAGGGCCTGGTCACTTCCGGCGTTCCAGGCCTTGGCCAGGTCGGCTACGGCCTCGTCCGTACCCGTGGAGGCAAGGACGGGATAGAAGTTGATTACGTTCCTGGCCGCCTTCATCAGGCCGTTGACCTTGGAATACTGCTCCGCGGGAGAGAGGGTGTGTATGGCGGACTCAAGGGCGCCCTGATAGCTCTCGATGACATCCTTGTCCCTGGCAGCATCAAGAAGACCGCCGACTTTGGCTATGTCTCCGACTCCTGTAAAGTTGGACAAAGAAGCAGTCGCCAATTTGGAAATCTCCTTGTCCGATGAGTTTATCATCGAGAACACCGTCGGGGCCACGTTCTTCATCCTCCTTGCGGATGCGAGATCCATCAGGTCCTTTATGGCCGGCTTGTCATTTCCGGAAGCCAGCTTCTCGGCCAGTGCGGCGGCCACATCTCCCTTGATGTCACCCTTGAAGGACTTCAGGGCCGTAAGGGCTTCCTGTCCGAATTCACCACCGAGCTGGCTGATAAGAGTCTTGGCTGCGGCAGCGCCTCCGATCTTTCCGGCGGCGGCGATGGCGGCCTTTGCAACCTCACCGCCTTCGCCTACGGCAGAGTTGACGAGTCCGGACACAGAGGATATCTTGTTGTTGCCGAACCAGTTGAGCACATCCACCTTCGCATCGGGGATCAACTTCTTGAACTTCGCCGTAAAGAGCGGGACAAGGGCGGAAGTACCGACGATCTTGGTAGCATTGCTGATGACGGAATTCCTGAATATCTTGTTGTCGCTCTTGAGAGCGGAAGCAACGGTTTTCCAAACCTTTGCAGGATTGGCCTTCATGATGGCATCGGCTGCGAGGCACTGCTCGTGGGTCTTGCCGGACTTCAGCAGGGCCTTGGCCTCCTTGAGGGAAAGGCCGGGTTCAGGCTCGGGGGCAACGAAATCCCCAAGGAGCCTCTGGAGGGATGTCAGCAAGGCTTTGTTGGTAGGATCGGCGCATACGGCAGCGGCATCCTTAAGGCCTTTCAGCACATCCGCCTTCTTGGCGGAATGGGCGGGATCGTTTACATAATCCACGAGGCCCATGAGGGCATATTCATAGATGGCGTTCTTGACACCTTCGCCCGCAGGCTTCATCATGGCAGCCACTTCAACGACGGACTGGGGAGCTGCAGCGGCAAGGTCTCCCAACTGTGTGGCGAAATCAGCGCTGTTCTGGGCCGGCATTGCGGCCAGTACATCAGCCACTATAGTCTGGACAGTCCTCTGCCTGGCATCCTGTGCATGGACCGAAACGGCCAATGCCAGGAGGATCAATATCGAATATATCTTTTTCATGATTCTTCAGGGATTAAATTGACCATGGAGCGCGCATAGGCTGGTGGACGAGCAGGTTGGCGGCGTCATCATTGATGAATAGCTGCTTGTCCGGATCGAAATGCAGGGTCCTTCCAAGACGCAGGGCGCAGGAACCCATATTCACGATCGTGCAGCTGTGATGTCCGTTCTCCTCGTTGAGGGCGAATTTCTGGCGGTTCTTCACGCAGTCAAGGAAGTCGACCTGACGGGGTTCCGGATCGGGAAGCTCGTTGATGACATCCATGACATTGGGGATGGTGCACTCGAATCCCTTGTACACCTTTCCGTTGGGGCCTTCGAGATAAGGAACCTTGCCGGAGCTCTCGAATCCTTCTCCTTCGAGAATGATCTTGCAGCCGTCGGCATAGGTGTAGGTGATGCTCCTCCAGATACCGACAGCATCGGGGTGCTGCTGGGGAGCGTCCACCTCGACCTTCACGGGAAGGTCGTTGTCCTTGCCCAGGAAGTACTGGACAGGGTCGATGTAGTGCTGGCCCATATCGCCGAGTCCGCCGGACTCATAGTCCCAGTATCCGCGGAAGCTCTGGTGTACACGATGCGGGTGGTAAGGCTTCACCGGGGCAGGTCCGAGCCACATGTCATAGTCGAGTTCCTTCGGTACGGGCTGGGGCTCCAGGTTCTCCCTGCCGGTCCAGTAGAACTTCCAGGCGAATCCGGTGGCACCGGAGATCCTGACGGTAAGGGGCCATCCGAGCAGGCCGCTGTCAACCAGCTTCTTCAAAGGCTCGACAGTCGTTCCGAGGCCGTAGAAGGTATCCTTGAAACGGAACCAAGTGTCGAGGCGGAATATGCTTCCGTACTTGTTGACGGCTTCGACCACCTTCTGTCCCTCACCGATCGTCCTTGTCATCGGTTTCTCGCAGAAAATGTCCTTGCCGGCCTTGGCGGATTCAACCGCCATCAGGCCATGCCAGTGGGAAGGAGTGGCAATATGGACTATGTCCACGTTGGGGTCATGAACCAGGTCCCTCCAGTCATGATAGGACTGAAGTTTCGTTCCGAACCTTTCCTGGCCCTTCTGGAGGGCGTTGTCAAGGTGCTTCTGGTCCACATCGCAGACTGCGACGAGGCGGCAGCGCTCGTCACTTGCGAAGTGCAGGTTGCTCATACCGATGCCTCCGACTCCGATAATGCCACGGGTCATCTGGTCACTCGGCGCAACAAGCTTGCTGGAAGGGTCGCCCATCTTTCCGAACACTTCACGCGGAAGGATGGTCAAAGCGCCCAATCCAAGGCCAGCTTTCTTGATGAAATCTCTTCTGGATTGTGCCATAATCAATTATGTGAGTTAATGAATATTCTGTTTGCTAATTTAGGAAAAACCGCGGAATATGTCAACGGCAGGTCAGAGTTTCACATCCACGTATACCGGGAGGTGGTCCGAAGCTATCGTCACGTCGCCGTTCTTGAAAACGGTAGGGACGTCGGAACCGACGAACTTGAACTTGGCCTTGTTGCGGAGGGCAAGGATAAAATCGATGCATGCCCTGGGCTCCTTGGGCGGGATTGTGAATTTTTCCACGGAAAGGACATCCCATTCCTTCTTGAGTACCTTGAGGGTCTCGCTTTCCGGACGGGAGTTCATGTCCCCGCAAAGGAATACCGGCTTCCGGGACTTTGCATATTTCTTTGCCAGGACATCGTTTATCGTCTGTGCCTGGTCGAGTACAGAAGACTCGGCCCTGTGGTCCAGGTGCGTCGAGGCGATCACATAGTACTTGGTCTCTACCACGCTGCAAGCCCTCGGTTCCGAACCATCGCCCTTGGCGAGAGGTATCGTGAAACTGTCGATTATCTCGTTCGGCACGGCTATTCCGACACCATAGGCGCCTTCACGATAAGGCATCGCCCTGCTGAACCAGTAGTTCCAACCTCCCATTTCCTTGGCCAGGTCTGCCAGTTGATAGTTCGCATGGCGTGTATTGCAGCTGTCAAGTTCGTTGAGGGACAAAGCATCCGCGCCTATCTCCTTCATCATGGCAGCCACCATCGGTATGCTGTTGTCAATCTCCTTTGAAAACACACCGACATTGTAATGGGCGATACGGGTCACCCCTTTGGCCTTGGGATAGGTGTCGGATTCGGAAGAGTTGGTCTTTTCCTGCGGTCCTCCGCAGCTTAACAGAGACAGCCCTGCAAAGACAGCCAATAATGATGAATAATACCTTTTCATTTCAGAATTAATATTAAAATCGACATTTTTCAAGGTCAAACCCGGGGGTGCGGTAGCTTCTGACATCGAAGCCGTCCTTGCCGACATCGATGATGTTGTAACCTGGATATCCATGTCCCAGGGCATTGCAAACAGGATTGCCCGTTACGAAACGGATCCCTTCATATTCGAAATCATAGTCCGCATGGGTATGTCCGGTGAAAACGGCAGATACTCCGTATTCCTTGAACAGAGAGATATATTCCTCCCGTTTCGCCTCGGGGAAATTGGAATAGTCATGAGGTTCATCGATGCTTTTCCTGAAAACGGGACAATGGAAGAAAACGAAAATATACCTGCATCTGCGCGCCTTGGAAAGTTCCTTGCGGAGCCATTCCTTCTGGACGGCCTCTTCCTGGGCGGCATCTTCCATTATGCAGTTCGTGTCAAGTCCGATGAACGCGCATTTGCTGTGCCTGAAGGAAAACCTTTCATAGCCCCTGAGCGCGACATACCGGTCGCGGATTTCTTCGGACCAGGCTTTACCGTAATCATGATTGCCCGGTACGAGCCAGACCGGTGAGTTCAGCCTGGCGACTCCGGTTTCGAAAACGGTGTTCTGAAGGGAGTCCGCAGGATTGTCAAGAAGGTCGCCGGTGATGAATACAAGGTCCGGTTGCTCGGCATTGACACATCCGGCCGCTGCACGGAAAAGCGAATCCGAATGGGCATAGCCTTCGGACTGGTCAATGAAACCGATCTGCGTGTCCGTAAGGTGGGCGAACTTGAAAGGTTTGAACGAAGATGTGCACGCGCAGCATAACAGAACTGCGGAAAAAAGCAACGGAAATCTCTGGATCCTTGACATAGTGGTATAAAGTTACCAAAATAATCGTCAATTATCGTCATCTGGACAATAAAAAAGGCCGGAGCTTGAAGCACCGGCCTTACCATTATAAGGAATAACCTTACTCGGCGTTGCGTGAATCACGACGGCCTCCACGGCCTCCGCGACCTCCACGACGGTCTCCGCGGTCTCCCCTGCGGTCTCCGCGGTCAGAGCGGGGACGTCCGCCACCCTGGGCATTGGCTGCCGTAGGGGCGTTGGGGGTAAGATCCTGCTTGCCGTAACGCTCGCCGTTGCAGATCCACACCTTGATTCCGAGGGCACCGACCTTGGTGCTGGCGACTGCCAGTGCGTAGTCGATGTCTGCACGGAAAGTGTGCAGAGGAGTACGGCCTTCCTTGAACATCTCGCTGCGTGCCATTTCGGCTCCACCGACGCGACCGCTGATTTGGATCTTGATGCCTTCGGCACCTACCCTCATCGCAGAAGCGATGGCCATCTTGATGGCCCTGCGGTAGGATACGCGGCCCTCGATCTGACGGGCGATGCTGTCAGCAACGATCGTAGCGTCGACCTCAGGCCTCTTGACCTCGAAGATGTTGATCTGGACATCCTTCTTGGTGACCTTCTTGAGCTCTTCCTTGAGCTTGTCGACTTCCTGTCCACCCTTACCGATGATGAATCCGGGCCTTGCGGCGTGGATGGTCACGGTGATGAGCTTAAGGGTCCTTTCGATGACGATCTTGGAGATGCTGGCCTTCGCGAGTCGGTTGGTCAGATACTTGCGGATCTCATAGTCCTCAGCGATCTTCTCTGCATAGTTGCCACCGCACCAGTTGGAGTCCCAACCACGGGTGATACCGATTCTGTTAGAAATAGGATTAGTTTTCTGTCCCATAATTAATTCTCCTCTACGGTTGCGGGTTTGACATCGAGAATGATCGTGACGTGGTTCGAACGCTTGCGGATCCTTCCGGCGCGGCCCTGAGGGCAGGGACGGATTCTCTTGAGCGTACGGCCTTCGTCGACCATGATAGTCTTGACATAGACATTACCATTGTCCAGCTCCTTGGTCTTGTCAGGATTCTTGGCTTCCCAGTTGGCGATAGCGCTGCGGAGAAGCTTCTCCAGACGGATAGAAGGATGCTTCTTCGAATAATGAAGAAGGTCAAGTGCACGGTTTACCTCAACACCCCTCACAGTGTCAGCGACAAGGCGCATCTTGCGGGGAGATGTAGGCACATCATTGAGCTTGGTTATCGCTATGTTTTTCTTGGCTTCCTTTAACTTCTCAGCCATCAGTCTTTTACGAGCTCCCATAACTTAATTCTTTTTAATCATTACTTATTGTTGCCCGAATGGCCTTTGAATGTTCTGGTAGGTGCGAATTCGCCAAGTTTGTGGCCGACCATGTTCTCAGTAATGTAAACAGGAATGAACTTGTTTCCATTATGAACTGCGACAGTGTGGCCGACGAAGTCAGGGGAGATCATGCTGGCGCGGGACCAGGTCTTTACGACCTCCTTCTTCTTGCTACCATCATTCATAGCAAGAATTCTCTTTTCCAGTGCTTCCTGGATGTACGGTCCTTTTCTTAATGAACGACTCATAATCTTGATTTCTGTTTAATTACTTCTTCTTTCTCCTTTCGATGATGAACTTGCTGGAGGTAGCCTTGGGATTACGTGTCTTGTAACCCTTTGCAGGCAGACCCTTGCGGGAACGAGGGTGTCCTCCGGAGGCGCGGCCTTCACCACCACCCATAGGATGGTCGTGAGGGTTCATGACGACACCACGGTTGTGAGGCCTGCGGCCCAACCAGCGGCGGCGTCCTGCCTTACCGTGGGATTCAAGATTGTGGTCGCCGTTGGAAACGGTACCTACGGTAGCGCGGCAGGCTACGAGCACCATCCTGGTCTCACCCGAAGGGAGGCGGAGGATAGCGTAGTTGCCTTCGCGGGCTGCGAGCTGAGCGAAAGTTCCGGCGGAGCGGGCCATAGCGGCGCCCTGTCCGGGACGGAGCTCGATGTTGTGTACGAGAGTACCTACAGGGATCTCTGCGAGAGGGAGGCAGTTGCCCATATCGGGAGAAACACCCGAACCGGACTCGATAACCTGACCAACCTTCATTCCTGCAGGAGCGATGATGTACTTCTTGACTCCGTCTTCGTATTCAACGAGGGCGATGCGGGCGCTGCGGTTGGGATCGTATTCGATCGTCTTGACAGTAGCCTTGACATTGTCCTTGTCGCGGAGGAAGTCGATAACACGGTACATCCTCTTGTGTCCGCCACCACGGTAGCGAACGGTCATCTGACCGGTGTTGTTCCTTCCGCCAGTGCTCTTGAGAGGTTCAAGCAGCGGTTTGTACGGCTTTTTGGCGGTGATTTCGTCAAAAGCGCTGATAGCCTTGTTCCTTTGACCAGGAGTCGTCGGCTTGAATTTCCTAATTGCCATTGCCTTGTTCCTCCTTAAATGTTAGCGTAGAAATCGATCTTGTCATCACCGGCTACGGTTACGTAAGCCTTCTTGAAGTGATTGGCACGTCCGCGGAGCATTCCCGACTTGCTGTAACGGGACTTCCTCTTTCCATGATAGTTCATGGTGTTGACGTCCTTCACGGTGACATTGTACATCTGCTCAACGGCAGCCTTTATCTGGAGCTTGTTGGCGTCCTTGTCCACGATGAAGCCATAACGGTTGTTCTTTTCAGTCTCAGCCGTCATCTTCTCGGTAACTATTGGCTTGATTAAAATACCCATCTCTTTGCTCTTTTAACGGTTGGCCCTTTCAGAGAGGACATCCTGTACACCGTCGACGAATACCATGGAATTGGCGTTCATGATGGCGTAGGTGTTGAGTTCATCAACGGTGATGACCTTTACCTCGGGAAGGTTGCGGGATGAAAGATAAATGTTGGTGGAATTCTCGGGAAGGACGAAGAGAACCTTGCGGTCACCGGCCTTGAGGGACTCGATGATGTGCATGAATTCCTTAGTCTTGGGAGCTTCCATCGTGAAGGGCTCTACGAAAACGATGGCGTTCTCCTGAGCCTTGTATGTAAGAGCGGAGTAGCGGGCGAGAGCCTTTACCTTCTTGTTGAGCTTGGTCCTGTAAAGACGGGGCTTGGGGCCGAATACGCGGCCACCGCCTACGAAGATATTAGCCTTCAAGCTACCGTGACGTGCTCCGCCGCCGCCTTTCTGGCGACCGAGCTTCTTGGTTGAATGAGCGATTTCGCTGCGGTCCTTTGTCTTGGCGGTACCCTGGCGCTGGTTGGCGAGGTACTGTACGACGTCAAGATAGATAGCGTGGTCATTGGGCTCTATACCGAAGACCTTCTCATCGAGGACGACCTTCTTTCCGGAATCAGTTCCGTCTATTTTCAATACTGGCAATTCCATAACTAAAACTCCAATGCTACGTATGAACCCTTGGCTCCGGGAACGGAACCCTTGATGACGAGAAGATTGTTTTCAGGGATAACCTTAACAACCTCGAGGTTGAAGACCTTTACCCTTTCGTTGCCCATGTGGCCGCCCATCCTCATACCGGGGAATACGCGGGAAGGCCAAGATGAAGCACCGAGGGAACCGGGCTTGCGAAGCCTGTTGTGCTGTCCATGGGTCGCACCACCGACACCGGCGAAGTGATAACGGTGGACAACGCCCTGGAAACCTTTACCTTTAGAAGTACCGACAACATCAACGAACTTGACGCCGTCCATGACGTCTACGGTGATGGTGTCTCCGAGCTTGAGCTCACCCTGGAAGTCCGCCGGGAATTCGACGAGCTTGCGCTTGGGGGTGGTCCCTGCCTTTTTGAAATGGCCCTTGAGGGGCTCGCTGGCGTGTATCTCCTTGATTTCGTCATAGGCAAGCTGCACGGCCTCATAGCCGTCCTTTTCAACAGTACGCAGTTGCGTGACAACACACGGACCAGCCTCGATGACGGTGCATGGAATATTTTTTCCATCAGCACCGAAAACGGAAGTCATTCCGATTTTCTTTCCAATTAATCCAGGCATTGGTTGATTAATTAATTGTAACTAAATACTTTACGTTATTCCGCACAATTTTGCGGGCAGCAAATGTACGAATTATTTTTCAATTAACAAAGTTTTCAACAATGCTAATCCCTAATAATCAAAGAGAAATCGCTATCTTTGCAGCACTGATAAAAGAACGGAATGACTGTCGCTCCATTATCGATATTCGGTTTCCTGAACCTGTCGTTCGCCGACTGCCTGGACATCCTGATGGTGGCCATCCTGATCTACCTGGTTTTCCGCTGGATCAGGGGATCTGCCGCCATGAGCATATTCATTGCCATCATCCTGCTGTTCGTATTGCGGGTGCTGGTTGCGGCTTTCAACATGAGGCTGATGAACGCCCTGCTCGGTACCTTTATAGATGTAGGTGTGCTGGCGTTGATCGTGATCTTCCAGCCGGAGGTCAGGCACTTCCTGATGAGGCTGGGATCCAGGAACGGTGTTGCAGGCAAGGGAAGGGACCTTCTCGGCCGGTTGTTCGGAGTCGAGGAACAGAAGCTTGCCAACGAAACCGTCAATGAGATCGCCGAGGCTTGCAGGGCCATGTCGGCCGAGAGGACTGGAGCGCTTATCGTCCTTCCGCGCAAGGATTCCCTGAACTACATAGCCGAAACCGGAGACATCGTCGATGCCAAGGTCTCCAGGAGGTTGATCATGAATATCTTCTTCAAGAATTCCCCTCTCCACGACGGAGCGATGGTCATCGAAGGCGACCGTGTCACGGCCGCCCGCTGCACCCTGCCCATCACGCAGAGGACCGACATACCTCCCGAGTTCGGCATGAGGCACAAGGCCGCCATAGGAATATCCGAGGAGACCGATGCCAACGTGATTGTGGTCTCCGAAGAAACCGGTGACATCTCATTCGTCCACGAAGGGGTGCTGACAGGTATCGGCAATATAAACGAACTCAAACTCAAGCTTGGACCGCAGGAAGAAAAAGCATAGGGCGACATGGAGGGGACAGAAAAAGTAATTGACAGGAGGCTTGAAGGCAAATTGGGGTTCGACAAGGTCAGGACCATGGTGTCCGACCGTTGCTCGACCGAGTATGCCGTAGCCCGCGTGGCGGAAGAGTCGTTCTCCAGTGACCCTGATGAAATATCCCGCAGGCTCGCCCTTACGGACGAGATGAGGCTCATCATGATGTTCGAGGAGAGCTTCCCGACCAACGGCTACATCGACTGCCTGGATTTCCTTGAACCCCTCTCCAACGAAGGATGGAACATCGACCTGGGATCCCTGGGCAAACTCCGCACCATGGTCGAGACAGTGCGGAAGCTCACCAATTTCTTCATGTCCATAAAGGACGGGATATACCCGAACCTGAAGAAGATGAGCGCTCCCGTCATGAGCTTCCCCGAAGTACAGAGACGGATCGATGTGATCCTCGACAAATACGGAGACGTCAAGGACACTGCTTCCGACGCCCTCCTACAGATACGCAGGAGCCTCAAGTCAAAGGAAGGGGCGATTTCAAAGAGAGCCAATGCAATCCTCAAGCAGGCCCAGGCAGACGGGATCGTGGACGAGGATGCCAGCCTGTCCGTACGCGACGGAAAGTTGCTGATACCCGTCAACAGTTCCAGCAAGAAAAAGATCCAGGGATTCGTATACGACACTTCTGCGACCGGCAAGACCGCGTTCGTGGAACCTGCCGAAATCATAGAACTTGAAAACGAGATAGTCACCCTCCGCTCTGAAGAGGTCCAGGAAATACAGCGTATCCTTGCCGCATTCAGCGACTTCGTCAGGCCATATGTTCCCAGCCTGATCAATTCCGCAGAGTATCTTGGAGAGATAGATTTCCTGGTGGCGAAGGCCCAGGTTTCCCTGGATTTCAAGGCTGGGATGCCCCTGATTTCCGACAACGGGGAGATGAACCTGCGCAAGGCCAGGCATCCCCTGCTGGAAAAGGCTCTCGCAAGGGAGAAAAGGGTCATCGTTCCGGTAACCGTCAAGCTGACCCCGGCAAAGCATATCCTCCTCATTTCCGGCCCGAACGCCGGTGGCAAGTCCGTATGCCTCAAGACTGCCGGACTGCTCCAGTACATGTTCCAGTGGGGTATGCTGGTACCGACTTCAGAGACTTCCGAACTTCCTGTCTTCGACCGGATTATGGTCAGCATAGGCGATGACCAGAGCATCGAGAACGACCTCAGCACATACAGTTCTTTCCTCGAGGATATGAAAACCATGCTCAAGGAAGCCGATGACAGGACGCTTATCCTGATCGACGAATTCGGCTCGGGTACCGAACCGGCAGCCGGAGGAGCCATAGCCGAGGCTATCCTGAGCGAGATGGACAAGAGGGGGACCTACGGAGTGATCACGACCCATTACACCAACCTGAAGCTTTACGCCTCCGGTTCCGAAACAGGGGTGATCAACGGAGCAATGCAGTTCGACGCGGCCAAGATCCAGCCTCTGTTCAAGCTGGACATCGGCCTGCCGGGCAATTCCTTCGCCTTCGAACTGGCAAGGAAGATGGGACTTCCTGAGAATATCGTGAAGGATGCAGAGAACCGGGCCGGGGAAGAATTCGTAGGAATGGAGAGGAATCTCCGCAAGATCGTCCGCAACAGGAGGGCCCTTGATGAGAAGCTCCAGAAAATCAAGAATACCGACAAGACCCTGGACAGCCTGACTGAACGTTACCAGAAAGAGCTGGAAGGAATCAAGCAGACCAAGAAAGAGATCCTGGACCAGGCCAAGAAGGAAGCCCAGGAGATAGTCCAGGGAGCCAACAGGACCGTTGAAAACACAATCAGGACCATCAAGGAATCCCAGGCAGACAAGGAGAAAACCTCCGGCGCAAGGAAAGATCTCCAGGAATTCCTGACCGCCCTTCAGACAAAGAAGGAAAGCGAACAGAAGACCCATGACGATTACATCGAAAAGAAACTGAAGCAACTGTCCGACCGCAGGCAGCGTTCCGCCGCGCGGAAAGGAAACCGTCCGGAAACGGAGACGGCTCCTTCCCCCGATCAGTTCCGGTCCGGTCCGCTCAAGGTCGGGGAGAAGGTGAAGGTCAAGGACAACGGCATGGTAGGAGAGGTGGTCCGTGTGTCCAACAAGGCCGTCACTGTTGCCATCGGAAACATAACGAGCAAGATGCCCCTTGACAAGGTGGACAGGATATCGTCCAACGAATTCAAGGCCGCAAGGAAGGAAACGCTGCAGCCCAGGTCCGGGATAGACAACTCCGGACTTCGGGAAAGGAGGCTTCGCTTCTCTCCCGAGCTGGATGTCAGGGGAGAAAGGGTTTCAGACGCCCTTGACATAGTCATCCATTACATAGATGACGCCATAATGCTGGGTGTCGGGTCGGTCCGGATCATCCACGGCAAGGGCACCGGAGCCCTGCGGGATGAACTTCAGAAATATCTGCGGACCATTCCCGGTGTGACTTCTGTCCATGACGAACATATCCAGTTCGGAGGATCGGGAGTCACCATAGTGCAATTTGAGTAACAGAACATATAAGGACTATGAAAGACAAGGAAAGGAAACCGACAGCAAGGATGCTGTTGGGGAAGAGGGGTGAAGATGTGGCCTGCTCTTTCCTGGAAAGGATGGGACACCGGATACTGGAAAGGAATTACAGGTCGGGACATCTGGAGATTGACATTATTTCGGTCGATGGCTACGGCGTGCATTTTGTAGAGGTTAAGAGTCGTGTGGCTCCTGTTGCCGCAGAACCGGAAGAGAGTGTTACACGGCTGAAACAGAGAAAGATAACCACCGCAGCCTTGCGTTATCTCCATAGATATGGGAGAAGCTCGGAACGGGAAGCCCGGGAGGTTTTCTTCGATGTGCTGGCAGTGACATTCGACAAGGGGGAAGAACGGGTGGAGTGGTTCCCTGGCGCTTACATTCCACTATATGTATAGATTTTGACAAACAGCTCTGATCCATTTCATATGAATGACAATCGTTACTGTGTCATCATGGCCGGAGGCTCCGCAAACCATTTTTGGCCGATAAGCCGGGAGTCCCGCCCGAAACAGTTCCTGGATATTGCCAGCACTGGAAGATCTTTCATAAGGATGACTTACGACCGTTTCTCAAGGATTGTCCCTCCCGAAAACATCCTGGTCGTAACCCTCAACAAATTCGGTGAACTGGTCAGGGAACAGATCCCTGAACTTCCCAGCGAAAATCTTCTTCTTGAGCCATACAGCCGAAATACAGCCCCCTGCCTTGCGTATTCGACATTCAGGATTATCCGGAAAAACCCCGATGCCACCATCGTGGCCACCCCGGCTGACCATATCATCACGGATGAAGAAGCTTTCAGAAAGGCCGTGCTGGAAATCATGGAATATGCCGAGAACTGCAATGCCCTGATGACCATGGGCATCACTCCTACCGGACCGGACACCGGTTATGGATACATCCAGGTGGCAGGAGGCAAGGCAGCCGCCCAGTCCGACCGGCCTGTAAAGGTCAAGACCTTCACGGAGAAACCGGACAAGACACTGGCCGAGGTATTCTGCAAGAGCGGGGAGTTTTTCTGGAACTCCGGTATTTTCGCATGGAAGGCTTCCGTGATCAAAGAAGAGATGGAGAAGTATATTCCCGACGTCATCTCTCTATTCAACGGTTGGGAGAATCACCTGGGACGTCCTGACGAGGCCGTATTCCTTGAAAAGGTCTATTCCGACTGCCCGAAGATTTCCATAGACTATGGAGTGATGGAAAAGACTGATCTCGCCTGGCTGTACCCGGTGAAATTCGGCTGGTCCGATATCGACAGCTGGAATTCCCTTTTCAATGCGATAGTCAGCAAGGATGAGAAAGGCAATGCCGTCAACACGGACAACAACCTGTTCACCGAAGACAGGAACAACCTTGTCATCACCGAGAACAAGAAGAAAATCTACGCCATCAAGGGGCTGAAGGATTACCTTGTGATCGACATGGAAGATGCACTCCTGATCTGCCCGCGTGACGACAAGCAGTTCAGGGAGTTCATCTCAGGCCTGGGAATGCCGGGCTACGAAGATTTCCGTTAAGGTATTAGCAGTTCATTGCACCGCAGCAGTGGATGACCTGGCCGCTGACATAGCTTGAAAGGTCACTGGCAAGGAAGAGGGCCACATTGGCGACATCCTCGGGGGTTCCACCCCTGCGGAGAGGGATTTGTTTCGTCCAGGCGTCACGGACGTCCTGGGGAAGGGCATTGGTCATGTCGGAAATGATGAATCCGGGAGCGATGCAGTTCGCCCTGATTCCACGGGGTCCCATTTCCTTGGCGATGGACTTGGCGAGTCCGATCATTCCGGCCTTTGATGCGGAATAGTTGCACTGTCCGGCATTACCGGAAACACCCACGACAGAAGACATGTTGATGATGCTTCCACCCCTCTGGCGTGCCATGATGGGAGTGAGGGCATGGATGAAGTTGAATGCCGACTTTAGGTTGACGCCGATGACGGCATCCCACTGCTGTTCGGTCATCCTCATCATAAGTCCGTCCTTGGTGATGCCTGCGTTGTTGACAAGGATGTCAACCCTTCCGAAATCGGCGACAATCTGCTCGACCACGGCATGGGTCTGCTCGAAATCAGCTGCGTTGGAGGCATATCCCTTGACCTTGTGGCCGAAAGCCTCAAGCTCCTTGATAGTTTCCTCTGCAGCCTCGTTGATCACGAGGTCGGTGAATGCCACGTCTGCTCCTTCGGAGGCGAACTTAAGGGCTATCGCCTTGCCGATTCCTCTTGCAGCGCCCGTCACAAGGGCGACTTTTCCTTCCAATAATCCCATAATATCGATTTTATAGATTCTGTATCTCCGAGGGTGGCAGTGGTGCCAACGGTACAACTCCTCCCTCCCGGCGAGCGACAAAATTACAGTTATTTGGCAAGAAGGCCAAGAATTATTGGCTATATTTGTATCAAATTATTATTGGAACTGTGATTAAAAGCGAAATTCGGGACCCCGGGTTGTGGGAGAGCGGAGAGCTGAAAATCAGCTGGGTAAGGAACCATATGCCCCTGCTGGAAGGGCTCGAGAAAGAATTCAAGGAAAACAAACCATTCAAAGGACTGAAAATCGCCCTTTCGGTGCATCTTGAAGCCAAGACTGCCCATCTCTGCGAAGTCCTGGCAGAAGGCGGAGCCGAGATGTTCATCACCGGCAGCAATCCCCTTTCGACCCAGGATGACGTGGCAGCCGCCCTTGTCCACGAAGGTCTGAACGTATTCGCCATCCACGGGGCTTCTCCCGAAGAGTATGAGCACGGCATCCGCAGGGTCATCGAAGCCGGACCCAACATCATCATCGATGACGGAGGTGACCTTGTGTCCATGATCCATGACAATTATCCCCAGCTTATTCCGAATGTGATAGGAGGTTGCGAGGAGACTACGACAGGAATCCTCAGGCTGGAAGCCATGGACCGTGAGCGGAAACTGTTGTTCCCGATGATGCTGGTCAATGACGCTGACTGCAAGCATCTTTTCGACAACCGTTACGGCACCGGCCAGTCGGTCTGGGACGGGATTGACAGGACAACCAACCTCATAGTGGCAGGCAAGGATGTGGTCGTGGCCGGTTACGGCTGGTGCGGCAAAGGTGTTGCCATGAGGGCCAAGGGCCTCGGAGCCAGGGTGATTGTCACCGAAGTGAATCCGGTAAAGGCCATGGAGGCCGTCATGGACGGTTTCAGGGTAATGACCATGGCCGAGGCTGCCAAGGTCGGGGATATATTCGTGACTGTGACCGGATGCGAGGACGTGATCACCAGGGAGCATTTCCTGGTCATGAAGGACGGTGCCATATGCTGCAACGCCGGTCATTTCGACTGTGAAGTGTCCGTAAGGCAGCTGAAGGAAATCGCCGTCGACATTAAGCCGGCCAGGAACAATATCATGGAATATGTTCTCGAGGACGGACGACGCATATATATACTGGCGGAAGGACGTCTTGTCAACCTTGCAGCCGGAGACGGCCATCCTGCAGAGATCATGGACATGTCCTTCGCCATCCAGGCTTTGAGTGCAAAGTACCTTGCCGACAACAGGGAGGCCCTTCGACAAGCTCAGGGACCGGTAAGCATGCTGCACCGCGTTCCCGAGGAAATCGACCGGGAGGTGGCACTCCGCAAGCTTGGCACCTGGGGCGTCACGATCGACAGACTGACTGAAAGACAAAAGATATATTTATACGGAGAATAAATGATCATGAGACTATTTCCCCTATACACTTGGACTAAAGGAATCAGGAACTTCAAACGCCGCAGACGCAGCTTCTCCAGACAACCCTGGTCGCAGGGAGTGATCCTCCTCGCCTGTGTGGTCATAGCGATGCTCCTGGCCAACCTGCCTTTTACCAAAGAGTTTTATCACAGCGTACTCGAGACCCAGTTCTCACTGTTTTTCAAGGTACCCGGTGGCAGGGACGTCATGTTCCCGGATGGGATGACCATCGAAAAATTCATCAATGACATCCTGATGACCATTTTCTTCTTCACGGTCGGACTGGAAATCCGGCGTGAGATGAAGCATGGGGAACTTTCAAGTGTGAAGAAGGCCCTGATGCCCGTTATCGCGGCCTTCGGAGGAGTCGTAGCTCCTGCAGCCATATTCGCAATCGTCAACCACGGAACGGCCGCCGCATCCGGATGGGGAATCCCTACGGCCACCGATATAGCCTTTGCGGTAGGTATCCTTTCAATCCTGGGCGACAAGGTCCCGGTATCCCTCAAGGTCTTCCTTACCGCCCTGGCCATTGCAGACGACCTGATCGCCATCCTCGTGGTCGCTATATTCTACGGAGGCACTATCAACCTCCCCCTCCTGGGCATTGCATTCCTCCTGATCATCGTCATCCTGATCATGAACAAGCTGGGAGAGAAGAGAAGCTGGTATTATTTCTTCCCGGGACTCGCGATTTGGGCCCTGTTCTATTATGCGGGCATACACTCGACCATGTCCGGTGTAGTGATGGCTTTCCTGGTCCCCATGGTACCTCGCTACAACGAGGCTTACTTCCGCAGGAAGAGACTTCAGTATATCAAGAGGCTTAACGAATACAACCTCATCGAATCTTCATCGACAGAGTTCCCGAATGGTCCGCAAAGGCACTGCCTGAGAAGGATGAGCACAATCTCCAAGGGAGCGATACCTGTGAGCTACAGGCTGGAGCACACCCTGGAGCCGTGGGTCAATTTCCTGATAATGCCGCTGTTCGCTCTGGCGAATGCCGGAGTGGAAATACCGGACCTCTCCTATTTCAACGTATTCCACATAGATCCGGCCCTCGGTGGAGTAAGCATGGGAATATTCCTGGGACTGCTGGTCGGAAAACCTCTTGGAATCTCGCTTGCCAGTTTTATCGCAGTTAAACTGAAGGCCGGCGAAATGCCTGCCAGAGCCACCTGGAAAATGCTTGTCGCCGTAGCATGTCTAGGAGGTATCGGATTCACGATGTCCATCTTCGTGGACACCCTGTCCTTCGGTGAACAAGCTCCGGAAATAACGGCCAAACTGCGAGACATGGGCAAGGTCGCCGTCCTGATGGGATCGCTTTGCTCAGGAATCCTGGGATGTGTCCTGATTTCCCTGTTCAACAGGATGCAGAAAAAGGCATAAAAAAAATGAGTGTCGACGCTTCACGCGTGGACCCTCACTCTAACCACATAATTAATAACACTAAAACTAATAACCAATAGGTTGGATTGGTGAGAGAACCTCATTACTCAACCCGGTTACAAAGTTATATCATTTTTTCAATTGTGCAAAATATTTTATAACTTTTTTTTGTTAAAGTGCAGAATATTACCTGCAACCTCTTGAAAAACAGAGATATAAACAATAAGGAATTTTTATAATCCGTTTTAACAACACCCATTACAGGGCCGTACAAGGCCTATAAAAACGTTTAAAATAAAATTTAAAACCTTATTGCTTACAATTTATCAAGAGCCTACGAAAGCCAGAGTGGCGACCGAAATCCTTGTATTGTCCGGACAGGAATCTTTCAAGGCAACGTAGCATGCATGAAGGGTTCCGCCTGTAGTAAACACATCGTCAACAAGCAATATATGCCTGTATCCGGACAACCGTACTCCCTTTTTCAATCGAAAAGCACCGGACACGTTCACTATCTTCCTCTCCGGATCCAACCTTGTCTGAGTCCTGGTCCTACGGTGACGTACCAGGATGTCTGCAACCCGGACATTGCCAAGTGAAGATGACAGGACCTTGGCGATAATCACAGCCTGGTTATATCCCCTGGACCATCTCCTGGTCCAGTGAAGAGGAACGGGAACTATGGCATCGACATCTGAAAACAGAGGAGAACTCGCCATTTCGCGGCCGAGCATTCCGGCAAAATAGCGACCTGCCGAAAGGTCTGAATGGTATTTCAACCTCCTTGTGATATCACGGTATCCGGTACCCGGACGATAATAGAACAGCGACGTGGCGTATGAATACTGAACCGGACGATCCAATCCCTTCCCATTCAAATCCCGTTGGACCAAGGCGTTGAACCGCCCGGACATCTGGTTGTTCCGTTGACCGGCAAAGCAAGTCCTTGGCATGTCCGCAAGGCAGAAAGCACAGATATGGTCTTCCTTCAACGAAAGGACACCGTTGCAAACGATACACCTTCCGGGCATCAGGATGTCCAGAAGCGCCGTGCGGAAGCTTGCTTGTGCCAAAATATTACTCACAATAATTTACGGGTTGATTAGCAATAAATTACTATTGCCTTCCACAAGGGATGTAATTAGATTTGCGGCGTTAGTGATGACCCTGGTGTTTCATTCAAAAACAAACTATCCAAAACCAGGGACATTAGAATAAGTGGTTATTTTGCAGAACTCGCCTGGTGTGACTCCATGCGAGTTTTTTCATACCATCAAATCCTGAACGAACCGGATTCTCCTTCTGACAATACGACTCCTTCGGCGACCGCCTTTTTGCGACCGGTCAGGGTAAGGGTCTTCAGGTTCAGTGAACCCTTGATCACCTTCAGCCTGACTGAGGTATCGGAGACCTCGCAGGTGCCGTAAGAATACCCGTTGCTCCAGAAATAAACACCTGGAAATGAGGTGAAGTTCATCGTCCTGCTGACACCTGAATAATGGAAATCACTCAAAGCCAGGATGGCCGACCAGCTGGCCATCGAACGGGAATAGTGCCATCCGCATTCCGGTTCATTGAAAGGATTCCTTTTCGCGCCTTCGTAACGTTCACGGATCGACCTGATGCATTTGAGACCGTTCTCCACCTGGCCTTCATAAAGCATCCCGGTTGCAGCGCAGTATTCGAAGCCGGTCATGCATTCTCCGAAATAGGGGAAAGGAACCTCGAGGCGCCCGTGTGGCCAGGCGGCCATAAGCAAGGCATTCTCATCTCCGAGGGCATAGGAACGCATGTTGTTGAAACGACGGCCTATTCCCTCAACATAATTGTATTTCATTATACTGCGGAGGGTCGTCTTTATGTGTTCCTCGTCACCAAGGTACCCGAGGCCGCATATATGGGCCATGTACTGCCCCACAAGCTGGTCCACCAGGCAGCCCCGGCCGAGCTGGTAATCCGGAATACGGACGTCGGGATCGCCCATGTCAAGGAATTCGAATGTCTCGGGAGAAGTAATCTTCTGCTCATAGTATTCCCCGTTGAACAGATTGGCATCCGTCCATGCACTCCCTTTCAGGAACAGTTCCCGGCATTTCTTCGCAAAAGCCTTGTCCTTCATTGCTACGGCCATCTCCTCGGCTGCCCTGAGAGCCCCCATATACCAGAACTGCATCTGGGGATTGGGACCGAAGTAGTTGACATCCATCGTATTATGCTGTGAGCCCTCCATAACTCCGTCCTGGTTGCCGTCCCAGCCTTTTTCTACCCACGCATAGGAAAGTGCCTTCTTGATCCTTGGCCAGTGGCTGGAAAGAAAACCGGAATCTCCACTCAGCTGCCATTCCCTGTAGGCTTTCATTATGGTTCCCATCTGGCCGTCCGCCGCGGCCGAATGACCGTCTGCGGCAGTGGACAAAGGCAGAGTTGCCCGGAAATTCATGCAGCCGTCATCTTCGCGGGTGGCATAGGTGAACTCCACGTCGCGCATGCTTTGAGCCAGTTCTCCGAAAAGGAACGGAGTAGCAACTTCGTAGTTCCATACGTGGGTGCACGACCCGTAGCAGGAACCGGCGTTGTTGCCGGTCCCTTCCCATCCCATCATATGTCCGTCAGGCAGACGGAACACCGTTTGTGAGCGAAGCGCAGAAAGGTTGTAAAGGGCGGCTTCCTTGACAGCGTCAGGGAAAGTGCTTTCCTTGATTGCATTCACGAATCCGATGGTCTGACGCTCGAGGTCCGGGATCCTGGGGATGATCTTTTCCGCGGCTGTCCAGGCGTCAGGATATTCCTTGCAATAATAGTTGCCCTCGACGCGTGTCGACCAGGCCTTCCTGTTGTGGAAACTCCAGGTCAGGTAGAAGGTGAACGATTCCTCCGCTCCGGGGGCTACAGTCTTCTTGACCGCCAGGGAAGCCATGGGGTCAGGTTCCCCTGAAGGTTTCCTCTCCGTCAAGACCCCGTCGGCACTGAAATCGTCCCAGAAGTTCAGTATGGCCTGATTCCAGTCGTTGCGTTTGGAGGAAGTACGGAAACTCACGTTTTCAGTCGCAGTCGTCGTCAAAGCGATCGTTCCCCACGCCTGATGGTCCTTGGGCACACCTTCGGAATAGAAATAAATACCCGACAGTCCGGTTCCAGTACGGTACTCATTCCTGTTGTCCTTTGCATCATTGGCCACTCCGTCACGGCCTATGAAGTTGCGCAAAGACCCGCTTACCGACACTTCAAGGGGAACATTTGAAAGGTTCCTCACTTGATATGACAGAACCGCCACGGGAAGACCGCTGGCATCAGCATCAGTCGGTACCAGGGGATTGAAGCCCTTTATCGTCACCGCTACGGGCAGGTCCCCGTCAGAGAGATGGACCTGGCCGAAAGGATATGCGGCATCGAATGACGCATCGCGGAACCTCGGCATTCCGAAATTGTCGACTGGCTCCCCGAAACCATGGTTGAATTCTCCCGGCAGCAGCGGTCCGGCCAGCATGGCGGTGGTCTTGTTCCCCTTTGTATCCTCTGTATGTATCGCGAAGAACGGAGCGTTCCTGGCAGAAACCCCGGTATTGAAATGGATCCCCGGAACATTCATTATCTCCCAGTCACGAAGTTCCCCTCGCCCTCCGAGCGACACGGTACCGGTGCCGATCCCGCCGAGAGGCAGGGCGACTTCCCTCAGATGGGCGGAGTCATAGTGAGTCATAACGGGCCATTCCGATGGCTTCCATTCCTGTGCAGAAAGAGCTGCTGAAGAAAGCACTGCAGCCAGAACGAGGATTCTTCTCATAATGTCAAGCGTTATTAATACAAGGTCAACAGACAACTGCAATTTAATGATTTTTCCGTAATTTTGTCCGCTTCATGAAACTGCCGCGCATCATATTTCCGGTAATATCTTCCTTGCTGATCTCCCTTTCGTCAGGAGGCCAGACCCTTAGCTATCCTGAAGAAGTCCGGACTGTTTTCAACAAGGCGGACTCGGAAGCTTCCCTATGCATCCCCAAGGATATTGCAGACATTCCCGGTGCGGCAGAAACCGGTTTGCTGGAATCACGGATCGCCATTCCGGACTGCCCGGAAAAGGAATATCTCAAGACCATGGTCCGGCTGGCCGGAGCACGCCCCATTGACGTTCCGCCGTTGGAATCCCTGGACAATCCTTATACAAGTTTAAGGAATATGGCTGCGATGTGGGACGGCGCGGTTATGCCTGAAGGATGGGTCAGGAAAGACGACCTTTATTCCGTACTGTTCTATAAGGCCGTAGCCGACAGGAATATACCGCATATCGGTTCTTCCCCGCTGACCAGGGCCATAGATTCCGGGCTCAGGAGGATTCAGGATGATATCCTTACTATGGAAGATCTCTCATCCAAGGCCCTTACATTCCGTATGGCGAAAGAACTGATGGGCGAAATCTTCACGGTCGACACCCACTGTGACCTTCCCGAGGGATATCCTGATGCCTCTGTAGGGAAACGCTCATTAAGGCAATGCAGCATCCAGAAGATGGACGAAGGCGGCCTTGATTCACAGGTCCTCATCAGTTTTCTCTGGCAGGGACCTTCGGACGAGGTTTCTTCCAGGCGTGCCGTGGAAAAGAACCTGAAACAGATCAGGGAAATAAAGGAGGATATCGGTATGTACCCTGAAGCCTGCGGGCTTGCCACCTCTCCGGAAGAGGCGGAGGCTCTGGTCAAGCAAGGCAGGAAGGCCTTCTTCATCGGGTTGGAAAATGCCTACGGTATCGGTAATGATATAAGTAACATAAAGAAGATGAGGGACCTGGGAGTTGTCTACATCACCCTCTGCCACTTCCGGGACAATGCTGTCTGCAATACCTCATCAAAACACGGGAGCAACCCTTCGAAAGGACTTACCGACTTCGGAATCAAAGTCGTTGAAGAGATGAACCGCCAGGGTCTGATGATAGACCTGTCACATCCTTCAGCCGGGACATTCTGGGACTGCATCAAGTACAGCAAGGCTCCGATAATATGCTCCCACTCCGGCGCGAAGGCGCTCTACGGTCACGACCGCGGCCTGGACGACAGGCAGCTGAAGGCCCTTGCGGAAAAAGGCGGCGTGATCCAGGTATACACCGTACCGGAATTCCTGACAAGGAACCCCGGCAAGTCTTCCATCGACGACATGATGGCCCATTTCAACCATTGTGTAGAAGTTGCCGGTGTTGAACATGTCGGTATCGGAAGCGATTTCGACGGAGGTGGCGGTATCATCGGCTGCAACGGCGACAACGACCTCATCAACATCACTGTGAAAATGCTGGAACACGGCTATACCAGAGACCAGATCAGAGGCTTCTGGGGAGGTAATTTCATGAGGGTGATGAAGGAAGTCCAGTCTATTGCAGGTCAAGACTGAGCTGGGGATCGGCCTCCCTCCTGAGCCTGTCGAATTCCTCGACCTCCGACAGGTCCGGATTGACCAGGACATCCAGGTTCCGGATAAGGATCCTGTCCCCGTTGAAGATATCGCTCATGCAACCGCCGACACCGACTACCGCCGGAATACCCAGCCCCCTGGAAAGAAGACCCACGTGCCCGGCGTAATCCTCCTCCTCAGTAACCATTCCGACAACCTTCTTGAAATCGATCATCACGGAATCAGACAAGGAGATGGTCTTGGCTATCAGCACGCTGCCCGGGGGGATATCCTCGAAAGGGTTCCTCTGTCCGCGGTCATCCACCACGAACGCTCTCCCTTTTGCAAAACCGGGTTCTCCTTTACCTCTGACTGTCATCCGTCAAGCTTTAGATCTCCCACGCTCCACCGCGGGCGAATACTCCTTCAACCAGGGTGTCATAGAACATTCCCCTCTTGGCAAGGTCAAGGACGTTCATCCTGTGACGCATGAGTTGGACGATGGGGAACATATCCCTGATCTGCTCCCTGGTTACACCTATCATTGAAGGGTCATACGGCGCTCCGGCAGCCTTGAACAGGTCCTGCATCTTCCTGAAAGGATATACCTGACCCTGCAGCTTCTCCTTGAATTCCGGCCAGGTGTCACGGAACCTCGCAAGCTGCTCTCCTACCGTTGCGGCGTCGTTGTATTTCTTGGTGATATTGTCGTACCCCAACATCGGAGCCGGGAAGTCCTTGAATATTTCGACGGCTCTCTGCTGTTCCTGCTCCAATGTCGGCCAGGCTTTCACGCAGGCATCCACATCGAGTTTCGTCAGGTCCATCTTGAACAGTTCGTCAAATACGGCGCACATGGTAAGGGTGCCTATCGCCACCTGGAAACCGTGCGACTGGAGCTTGCCCTGGTAGCGGTGATGGGTCATGTCCAGGATATGGCTGAACAGGTGGTCGCAGCAGGAAGCAGGACGGCTTGACTGGGCAGCCTGCATGGCGATTCCGCTTAGGGTCAGGCCTTCGAAAAGGTCTGCAACGGCACCGGGATCTCCGGCCGCCACACCTTCGGGATTTGCAAGGAGGTCGTCCAGATAGTCCTGCACGACATGCCAGGCATCAGGCTTTATGGGAGCAGTGCCCATAAGGTCCGCCACCATCCATTCCGCGCCGGCAGGAACCTTGGCGGCAAGGTCGGCATAACCTGCGGCCGTCATCTCCTTGGGAGCGGCGGCGATCACGTCGATATCGGCGATGATGGCCACCGGCGCAGGGCAGGAAAAGGTCTGCTTAGAATTCTGGTAGGAGATCGATGCCCCGAAAGATGAATATCCATCCACGGAAGCCGCAGTAGGAAGCGTAAGATATTGCTGGTTATGGTGATGGGAGCAAAGCTTGCAAAGGTCGTTGATGACTCCTGAACCGACGGAGACGGCTATGTATCCTCCGTCCAGTTCCTTGTCGACCATTTCGACATATTCCCATTCGGCGTGGAACTCCTTTTCCCAAATAATGAATTTCTCGGTAGGAATCCCGGCTTCCTGGAAAAGGGAGAATACCTTCTCGCCAAGCGCGGGCCACGTGTTGATGTCCGCGATCACCTTGGCCTTTCGGCTCGGAAACAAACCCTTGAAAACCTCGGGGGCGAGACTGCTGACTCCACCTCCCATTTCGAACACCTTGGTGTCAGACGCAACCTTGAGTGCGTTCGCAATCCTTTGCTTTGAATCCATCATAGAACAGTCTTGACCATAAAGGTACAAATTATTTTAGTACCTTAGCGATATGAAGAAGCTTTTGACCATCTTATCGTTCCTTGCCGTTTCATGCTTTGCCTCATCCGGGCAGGACAAGGACCTCCACAGGCTTCAGCAGGAATTCGTGGACCTCAGGTTCGGAATGTTCGTTCATTTCGGCCTTCCTACATACCAGGGGGCGGACTGGACGGATCCGAATGTCGGCCCGGAGGTTTTCCTCCCGGCGAAACTGGACACCGACCAGTGGGTCAGGACCGCCAAGGCTGCCGGATGCAGGTTCATCTGCGTGTCCGTGAAGCACCATGCCGGGTTCTGCATGTGGAATACGAAGACGACCGATTACAGCGTGATGTCGTCACCCTTTCACCGGGATGTTCTGGGAGAACTTGTCGCGTCCCTTCAAAAGGAAGGGATGCAGGTGATGTTCCATTTCTCAATCCTGGACACCCATCACAGGATACGCCCGACAATCCCCTTCAACAGGGAGAAAGTGGACTTCATCAAGGAGCAGTTACGTGAACTCCTGACAAACTACGGCCCTGTCAACACCATCATGTTCGACGGATGGGACGCTCCGTGGGGCCGCATATCCTACACTGACGTTCCTTTTCCGGAGATATATTCATTCGTGAAGGAACTTCAGCCCAACTGCCTGGTCATGGACCTCAATGGGGCGAAATATCCCCAGGAAGCCCTGTTCTACTCGGATATAAGGTGTTATGAGCAGGGCGCCGGACAGAAGATATCGGCCGAGACCAACCGCCTCCCGGCAATGTCCTGCTATCCCCTCCAGAGGACCTGGTTCTGGAAGGAATCCTTCCCCACCGACGAACTGAAGGACGTGGACAGGATCGTAAGGGAGAACATAATTCCCTATAATGAGGCCTACTGCACCTACATCCTCAACGCCGCACCCAACAAGGACGGCCTGATCGATGAAAACGCAGTTTCGGCCATGAAGAGGATAGGCAGCATCTGGAAGAACTCGGGGCATATCGTGGATGTACCGCAGGCTCCCGCTCCGATCACCGACATCAACATAGCGGTAGGCAGGCCATGTGACTCATCCTGGTCGGACGACATGAACATAATGGATTTCGCCAACGATGACAACTTCGGGACATGCTGGGTGTCCAGCCCCGCGGTAAAAGACCCGTGGTGGATGGTCAGCCTGGACAGGAAAACCCCTGTAAACATGGTCGTTGTCACGGAGAAAGAAGCCGGATCCATTAAGGATTTTGTCATCGAATATCTTGACGGCGGCCAGTGGATGCAAACACCGGCCATTCGACAAGCTCAGGACTGCGCTCAGGGACCGGAAGGGACCGGCCGCGTCCACATCCACCGCTTCCCGACGGTTCCGGCCGAAGCCGTCCGGGTCCGTTTCAAGGAATGGGACGGTACGCTCGCAATTGCCGAAATAGGGGTATATTCACCTTACCGGAAATAGTAGAAAATGATTACCTTTGCGGGTTGGATTATAGAATTTTAAATAACTCAAGATAAAATGACACAGGACGAACTCTTCAAGGTGCTTGTCGCGCATTGCAAGGAATACGGATTCATCTTCCCTTCAAGCGAGATTTACGACGGACTGGCTGCTGTTTATGACTATGGCCAGATGGGTGTGGAACTTAAGAACAACATCAAGCGTTACTGGTGGGAGGCTATGACCCGCCTGAACGAGAATGTCGTAGGTATCGACTCCTGCGTTTTCATGCATCCCAAGACCTGGGTCGCTTCAGGTCACGTCGCCGCCTTCAACGACCCCCTGATCGACAACAAGGATTCAAAGAAGCGCTACCGTGCCGACAACCTCATCGAAGACTATCTCGGCAAGATCGAGGAGAAAATAGAGAAGGAAGTGGCCAAGGGCCGCAAGAAGTTCGGTGACGCCTTCAACGAGGAGCAGTTCAGGGCTACGAATCCCAACGTCCTCCGTGAAAAGAAGAAATACGACGAGGTCCACGCCCGTTACAAGGCAGCGGAAGATGCCAACGACCTAAAGGCTTACAGGGACATAATCATCGACTGCGGAATCGTCTGCCCCATCTCAGGAACAGCCAACTGGACCGAGGTGCGTCAGTTCAACCTCATGTTCAGCACCCAGGGCTCCACGACAGGCAACTCCGACGATGTCCTTTATCTTCGTCCTGAAACGGCCCAGGGTATATTCGTCGAATATCTCAACGTCCAGAAGACCGGCCGTATGAAGATTCCTTTCGGAATCGCCCAGATCGGCAAGGCCTTCCGCAACGAGATCGTGGCCAGGCAGTTCATTTTCCGCATGAAGGAATTCGAACAGATGGAGATGGAGTTCTTCTGCCGCCCCGGAACCGAGATGGAATGGTTCGCAAAGTGGAAGGAGAACCGCATGAAGTGGCATGTCAGCCTCGGAATGGGTGCGGAGAACTACCGCTTCCACGACCACGAGAAACTGGCCCACTACGCCAACGCCGCCACCGACATCGAATTCAACTTCCCGTTCGGATTCAAGGAGCTTGAAGGCATCCATTCAAGGACCGATTTCGACCTCGGAAACCACCAGAAGATCAGCGGAAAGAAGATCCAGTACTTCGATCCCGAAACTGGCGAGAGCTATGTTCCGTACTGTGTCGAAACCTCCATCGGTGTCGACCGTATGTTCCTGGCAATCCTCAGCCACTCCTATAAGGTCGAACAGCTCGAAGGCGGAGAATCCCGCGTCGTGCTCAGCATCCCCGCTCCCCTTGCACCCGTCAAGGTGGCCATACTCCCTCTCGTAAAGAAAGACGGCCTTCCCGAGAAAGCCCAGGAGGTGGTCAATGAACTGAAGTATGACTTCGCCTACCAGTACGACGAGAAAGACTCCATCGGTAAGAGGTATCGCCGTCAAGATGCCATAGGCACGCCTTTCTGCGTAACGATCGACAATGACACCATGACCGACAACAGCGTGACCGTGCGCGACCGCGACACCATGGAGCAGACCCGCGTCCCGATCTCCGAACTGCGCGCGATGATCGACAGGAAAGTCAACATGTCCAACCTCCTCAGGAAACTTTAATCATGAAAACAAGGTCATTCCTGGCAGCGGTCCTTGCCGCGGTAACGTTCGTTTCCTGCTCAGACAGGAAAGTCTACCTGTTCAACGGAGAGAACCTGGACGGTTGGAAGACCGTTCTCAGGGATGACCCCGATGCCATAACCGGTCCGTCAACATTCAGCGCCAAGGACGGCGTGATATACATTACCGGAACACCCTTCGGCTATATCCGCACGGAAAAGGTATTCTCCAACTATAAGCTCCATCTCGAATGGCGCTGGGCAGGGGAAGAAAGCGCAGACGGAGGAGTATTCCATTTCCTCCAGGGAGCCGACAAGGTGTGGCCCCAGGGGATACAGTTCCAGATGACTTCAAAAGATATGGGATTCCTCATGGGAGGAATCCCTATCGAAGGAGTGGAGGGCCCTTCTTTCTACAGGAAGGCCAGGCTTGTCGAAGAAAGCCCGGAAAAACCTCTCGGGGAATGGAATGACCTCGATTTCGAATGCAAGGAAGGAGTCGTAAAAGCCTGGCTCAACGGAGTCCTCGTGAACGAGGCCAAATGCCTGGCCTCCGAGGGATACATCGGCATCCAGAGCGAAGGAGGTCCTATTGAATTCCGGAATATCTACCTGACGAAAGCCCGGTAAACTAATCCATCTCTATCTTATTGAGCCTGTCGTACTCGTATGCTCCGTGACCGGCACCTATGCTGGGCAGGAAGAGTTTCTTACCCTTTTTCTTCACATCTCCGACCTTTGCGGTTCCCCAGAACGCCATTCCGTCCCTGATCTGTGTATCTTTGTCGCTTGTAACGACCCAACGGGGCTTGAACGTGATTTCCGTTCCGGCCTTGACTCCGTCATTGTCCTTGGTTGTCACTGCCTTCGTTGATATATGGAGTACACCGTCCTTAAACGTGACAAAATCCGTCACGCCGTAGTTTGCGACATTTGAATATTTGTATTCGGCGCTCAGGTAGTACTCTGTCATGAACCCGTCGTCGTCAACGGAAATGTATCTCAACCGGTCTTCCGCGTTGGACCAATCTCCCGAGCAATCGACATTGTACTTGGAACACGATGCAATGGCAGCGACACACATTGCAAGAAGGGTGAACATAAGGATCTTTTTCATCGTTGATGGTTTTATTATTTGTTAGTGGTTAAAAATATCAGGGAATGCGTTTATAAGTGAAGGACGGGCGATTTCACGCAGGGGAATAAGGACGAAAGGTCTGTAGGCAATATCCTTGTGCGGGATTGTAAGTTCCGGAGTATCAATTATTTCCCTCCCATAGAAGAGGATATCGATATCTATGATGCGGGAATGGTAAATCCGCCTTCCGGCGGCATCATATTCCGGAGGATCCGTACGTCCCATCGACCTCTCGATCTCCTTTATCTTTCCAAGGACAAGCCCGGGGCCTTTAATCCTTTCCGTGTCCACGGAAGCGTCACTCAGCAACCGGTGCATCGGAACCCTGTAAAGGACGGCGGCATTAAGGAACTTCCCCCCGGAGAACCCCATCGGCTTCGTCTCGATCAGTTTTGACAAAGCCGTATAATGGACCCCGAAGGCATCATCCATCCGGCGCAAAGCCTCGAGGATGTTGCCCTCCCTGTCTCCGAGATTGCTCCCCAGGGAGAAATATATGTTCACATAAGCCATGTCCTCCAGGTCAACCAAAGGTTTTTCGTATCCTCGAAAGGGCTTCCTCGACGACTGACCGGGGACATCCGACATTCATCCTGACGAAACCTTCTCCACCTGTTCCGTACGAAATACCGTCGTTGAGGATGATTCCTGCGTCATCGCTGAACCGGCTCATCAGTTCAGCCTGGGACAGGCCCAATGAACGACAGTCCAGCCAGATCAGGAAGGAGGCTTCCGGCATGACGGCCTTGATTCCTAAGTCGTTGTCCTTAAAGAAATCATACACAAGGTCCAGATTGCCTTGTATGTATTCCTTAACAGCGTCAAGCCATACCGGTTCATGGGAATACGCAGCGATGGTAGCAGTAAGGGACATGATGGACGGTTCATCCAATTTGGACTTTTCCAGCGTCCCAAGCAGCTTTTCCCTCTTCTCCCTGTCCGGGATTATGCACCATGCCGTTCCGGACAGGCCTGCGAAGTTGAAAGACTTTGTAGGGCTGCCGAAAATAAGGCCGACTCGGGCGGCGGCCTCGCTTACGCTGCAGAAAGGAATATGCTTCCTGCCACGCAGGGTGAGGTCTGAATGTATCTCGTCCGAGAATACCATAACGCCGTGCCTTTCACAGATCCCGGCAAGCGTTGCAAGGGTTTCCTTATCCCAGAGGATACCTACCGGATTCTGAGGGTTGCACAGCACAAGTACCTTGGATCCTTCCTCAAAGATTCTCTCCAGCCCGTCGAAATCCATCCTGTAGCGGCCGTTTTCCTCAATGAGAGGGTTCTCTACGGGTATCCTTCCCATCTTCTCGATATATATCCTGAAATGGTCGTAGACAGGTGTCTGGAGAACAATCGTGTCTCCCGGTTCAGTGAACGTCAGGTAAGCCTGGTTAAGTGAAGCTATCACACCAGGACAAGGGGCTACCCACTCCCTTGCAACATCGTAACCATGCATCCTCTTTTCCCAGGAAACCACAGAGTCGAGGAATTCCACGGGAGTACGGGTGTATCCTAGGACATAATTGTCCACCCGGTCCCGAAGGGCCTTGGATACCAGCGGGTCGGTCATGAAATCCATGTCCGCGATCCACATCGACAGTTTCGTGGATCCCTTTTCTCCGAGATCCTCCAGGCGGCCATACTTGATGCTCCAGGAACCGAACCTGTCGATAACCTTGTCAAAATCCCAGGATAATCCTTCCGGTTTGTCCGCAGAACAGGACGGGAACCAGGCTCCGGTTGGAAGCACGACTCCGGCAGCAGCCAGCCCTTTCAAAAAAGACCGTCTTTTCATAATGCTACTGATGCGGGACCGGTTCAGGCTTGTCCGAGTAAACTATCATGCTGCGGACCTCGATGGGATGGACCCTGTCGGGGTTAAGGACCTTGAATGACACCTTATGGTTGCCGAGGGGCAGGTCGTACTTGTAGTACAGGTCAAGGCTCCTGCGGTTGTTCTGGGCGGGAAGGACCATCGTCCTGTCAAGCTCGCCGTCAAGGTATATCTCGACCCTGGCGGCATAGTTCGAATGATCCATCGGCATCAGATAGGTGAAGACGACTCCGTTTCCGGTGAATTCAAGTTCACCGCAATCATCGATATGTTTCCTCAGGTCCTGTTTGCTTATGGGCCAGTGTCCCTTGAATCCTTCCTCAAGGCGGACTGTTTCAGGAGTCTGAAGCCTGATGGTAACATCATCTTCTCCGACCTTTCCGTCATACCTTTCTATGACTTTGAGTGCCTGGTTGAAGGACATCTGGTAGACCTTGTTGAGGGAGATGTCGGTATATGCGAAATTCCTGTCCTCTACCTCATACAGATTCTTTTTCCAATATTCGGGGATACCGCTGTAACCCAACATCACGCCCAGGATACCTCCTGCGGAGGCCGGATTGCAGTCAGAATCCTTTCCGCAGCGGGTGGAGACATCGATCGTCTTGTAGAAATCACCCTCTCCGTAAAGGAGTCCCATGAGAATATATGCGCTGTTGATGACCGCATCGATATTCGTGGTTCCGTATACTCCTTCAGAGCAGCCGATGTCGAAACCCCACTCCCTCTCGACCAGGGCCCAGGTGATCTCCCAGTCGTTCGGATACTGCTTGTGCCAGCGGATGACATCCGCCATGCATTTGTAATACTTGCTCTGTTCCGGAATCGTCTTGAGGGCCTCGGTGACGACATAATCGATATCGTTTGAAACGAAAGCCAGGGCATACATGGCCGCAACATAGACACCGCCGTACCAGCCGTCGCCATAATTCATCATATGTCCGATCTCATCCGAAAAATGAACTGCGGCATTCGGCATTCCGGGAGCCATCAGGCCGGCATAATCCGCCTCGATCTGGAAGTCGATGTCGTCCGAATGAGGATTGTTCTTCCAGAATCCTGACTCTGGAGGCATAATGCCTTGCTGGATATTGTACCGGGCGGCCTGGTTTGCGTGCCAAAGGGGATATGCCGCAGTGGAGAAAGCTTTCGCAAAGGATTCAATCGGTGCATCAAGTCCCTCTTTCTCAAATACATCCACGAAAGTCAGGTCCATGTAGATATCGTCGTACAGTCCGGGAGCATGGTCATAGTACCACTCGATACGATGGTCCGGCCAGATGATGGGGATATTCCTGTTCATGAACGTACTGTAGCGGAATTCCGTGGGACCGCCATAGGTACATCCGATAGTCTGGCCTGCCCAGCCTCCCTTGATCTTGTCCATAAGCTGTTCCTTGGTGATCGTGACTTCGGTCGGAGCAGGCACCGTCTTCTTGGTAACGCAGCCAACGGCCAGCAGGGCCATGGCAACCAGTGAAATGAGTACGGTTCTTTTCATATCAGTATTGTTTTATGGTCTTGGTGATGTGAGGTTTTTCATTTCAGGATAGAGGTAAAGGTCCTGCTCTACCTTGCCGCCGTAGAGTCTGACCCAGGTGCGGAAGCCCTCGTCACCTTCCGAGAACTCGAATACACGGGCCCCGTTCGGCTTCAGGTCGTTGTATACGGTATCACAACCGCTGAAGCGTCCGTAAATCAGGAAGAACTTCTGCCAGAGCATCACATAATCGCTGTTATGGTCATGCCCGGTCACGATTCCCTGGACGTCGCCCATTTCCCTCATGGCCAGATAGAGGCCCGAATTGAACTTGGGAGCACCGGGTTCCTCCCCGATATTGCCCATCATGACCCTGGAAGTATCCCTTATCGCTTCCTTATATTCGGGAACCGGAATATGGAAGAAAGCGAGCGCCGGAACCGGCTTTCCACCGTTTGCCTCGGTGAATTTGCGGCTGTGTTTCTTGTACCAAGCTATCTGGTCCTGCTTGACATAGCTCCAGCCCTTGACACCGGCGATCTCGTCCCTGTTGCCGGAATCGAACAGGTAGAAAATCCTGTCCACCCCGTTCTTTCCCGAGAGAGTTATGATGTCGTTGGAACATCCGGATATTCCATCGTCGTCAATGGTGTTGACATTGCCCGGAATCGAGCGGAGGACCTTGAACATCTCGGTCCTGGTCAGGTCGTAGTCACTGTCGTGATTGCCCATGGCAACGGCGAAAGGAATCTTCCTGTCCACCAGTGGTTGCAGGATATGCCTTGCGGAGGCTTCCGCCGGCTTCCCGAAGACAATATCCCCCGTATGGATCACGAAATCCGGCTTTTCGGTGTCCAGCATCTGGATGACATTCCTGAGCGCACGCTCGGAACGTTCGTCTCCTTCGATATAATGGGTATCCGTGAACTGGAGAATCTTGATCTTTCCGTCCTTGTTGTACTTCAGCCTGTATGCTATGCCGTCGGCAGGGGTCTTGTCCGCCGGTCCGGAATTCCCGGATGCCAGCGCATCCACTCCCGGGATGGCCATTGCCGCACCGGCTATGGCGGCAGTAGCTGAATTCTTCAAAAAATCCCTTCTGTCCATTTTCGTAACCTGTCTGTTATTCCACTTCATTCCTGAACGGCATGGCATTCTGGGCGCCCGCCTTGCGTACGGACTGCGCAGCTGCCTTCGTGGCGAATTCTGCCGCTTCTATCAGATCTCTGCCTTCGGAAAGGGCAACACACAACGCCCCGCAGTAGCAATCCCCTGCTCCGGTGGTATCCACGGCCTCTACCTTCCTGGCCTTCACGAAGACGGAACCTCCGTCCTGACAGATGAGCGAACCCTTGCTGCCCATGGTGACGATGATATTGCCTACTCCCTTGTCCATCAGGCACTTGGCGGCTATTTCGGCAGATTTTTCATCTTTCACCTCCATTCCGGAATATTTGGCCAGTTCCGTCTCGTTGGGAATGAACAATGAAAGATATCCGAATATCTCTTCCGGCAGCTCGCAGGCCGGTGCAGGATTGAGGACCACGAACTTTCCCGCCTTATGTCCAAGCCTTGCGGCCTCCAGAACTGCGGGAACGGGAATCTCAAGCTGCATCAGGAGAATGTCACATCCGTCGATCATGTCCGAGCAGCTGCGGATATCTTCTTCCGTGTAGTCGTTGTTGGCTCCGGAAGCGACCACGATGCAGTTCTCTGCATCCTTGTCCACCGTAATCAGGGCGACTCCGGATGGTTTCGACGAAATCATCACTCCGGCGGTATCCAGTCCTTCTTCCTTGAAATGCCTTATGGTATTCTCTCCGAAAATGTCCTTTCCAACCTTGCAGATGAAAGAAACGTCCCCACCGAGCCGTTTGGCAGCCACGGCCTGGTTGGCTCCCTTTCCTCCGGGTCCCATAGTGAAATCATTGCCCAGGACAGTTTCTCCGGGAACGGGCATCTTGGGGCAGAATGCAGTCATATCGGTGTTGGTGCTGCCTATCACCAGGATCTTTCCTTTCATATCTGGTATTGTTTATTATTGTCTCTTGGCCGGAACGGAAGAAATAACCTTTACGAAATGGTCGCGGATGGCTTCCGCCTGGGCATCATCTACATACAGATATCTCCTGTTACCGTTTTC
>JAEEGK010004417.1_pt1 | contig 34526 bp, 35 predicted proteins | sample 8958771 | NCBI WGS metagenome assembly JAEEGK01 (sample SAMN16246547, study PRJNA631951) | gut metagenome | biome: gut microbiome; feature: rumen; material: SC-attached | host: Bos | place: Iran: Karaj | collected 2018-10 | reverse complement strand
CAGGACGTGTAGTGGCTGACCGTTGTTGTAAGTCTTGTTTATGTTTCTTAGTTTAATTATCATAGTGTATTAGTTTAATAATACACTGCAAATATCGGAATTATTTTGATATCTGCAATATCTGACGCAATCTTTTTATAAAAAATGTGCCAAATATTCTATTTCTCAGTGTACAGCATTGTTTTGGCTGGGGGACTAGTGTCTCCGGTGACCGTGGCCACCCTCGGCCACGTAAGAGGGAGGGGCCCGGCCGTAAGGCTGGGAGGGGTCGAGCGTAGCGAAGACGTCAGCCGGAGACACCAGTCATCCAGCCAAAGGAAATGAATATTATTTGGAAGATTATTTATATAGGAGTGCGGTTGCCCAGACCTGGCAGCCTTCGCAGCGGCCGACAAATCCGAGATGCTCGGTAGTGGTCGCTTTTATGGACACGCAATCTTCTCCGACGCCGAGAACTCCGGCGAGAGCCGCCCTCATCGCAGGAACATACGAACCGATCTTCGGCTTCTGGAGAGCGATGGTTATGTCGACATTGCCCACGGACCAGCCTTTGCCGGAAACCAGCCCGACAACCTTGGAGAGCAGAATCTTGCTGTCAGCTCCTTTCCATTCGTCTGAAGTATCCGGGAAATGGTGGCCGATATCCCCGAGAGCGAGCGCGCCGAGGAGGGCGTCGCAAAGGGCGTGGATAGCTACGTCTCCGTCAGAATGGGCCACGAAGCCGACAGGACTCTCGATGCGCACTCCTCCGAGCCACATCGGCAGGCCTTCAGCTACCGCATGTACATCATATCCGTTACCGATTCTGAAAGGGCAGACGTTCTTATCCATGATAATTCGAAATTGATCCGAAAGCAAAAATACGGAAAAAATGCATATCTTTGTTAATTGATATTAAAAAACAGATTATGGCAGGATTCGGATGGTTCGGAGACCAGGAACACAGGGTCTTCAATTATAAGCCAATTTACTACGACGAGGAGAAGGAAAAGCGCCGTCAGATGTTCGGAAAAGTTGACGGAAGCGCCGAAGCAGAGCAGAAGTCGGAGGGTTATACTCCGGGTTCGTATATCCAGGGCGCTTTCCGTAACGGAAACTATGCCCGTAAACGCGGGGCTACAAGGGCCCAGTCCATAATCGGGATAATCGGCCTGCTTCTTGTAGCCGGAATTCTTATCTTCTTTACAAAATTCTACGCACTCTTCTAGACCTGAACGATGGAAATCAGAATACTACCGGGCAATATCGCTAATATGATTGCCGCGGGCGAGGTCGTACAACGGCCTGCGTCTGTGGTGAAGGAACTTGTGGAGAACGCTGTCGATGCCGGAGCGGACCAGATTACCGTCGTCATAACAGATGCAGGAAGGACTCTCATACAAGTCATAGACAATGGCTGCGGAATGTCTCCCGACGAGGCTGTCCTCTGCTTCGAGCGTCATGCTACCTCGAAACTCGCGACCGCTGAAGATCTGCAGCATATATGTACATTCGGCTTCCGTGGAGAGGCTCTCGCTTCGATTGCCGCTGTCGCCGAGGTGACTCTTAAGACAAGACGTGAGGAAGACGAAGTCGGCTGTCAGGTCGAATTCGCCGATTCGAAGCACCTCGCGACCGAGGAGGTCTCCGCTCCCCGGGGATGCAACTTCGCCGTACGGAACCTGTTCTACAATGTCCCGGCGCGAAGGAAATTCCTGAAATCCGACAACGTCGAATTCAAGCATATCATAGAAGAATTCACCCGCGTGGCTCTTACCCGCCCGGAGATAGGCTTCACCCTTACCCACAACGGTAAGGACGTGTATGTCCTCAAGCCGGCGAAATCCCTGAAATTCCGTATCCAGGACCTTCTCGGCGGTTCGGCCGTCGATAACGTCGTCGATATAAGCGCCGACACCTCCGTCGTAAAGGTCAGCGGTTACATCAGCAACCCGGAGAGCGCGCGCAAGACCCCAGGAATGCAGTTCTTCTTCGTCAACGGCCGTTTCTTCCGCAGCCCATATCTGCACAAGGCCGTCATGAACGCCTACGAGAACCTCATTCCTGACGGAGCTACTCCGGCATATTTTATCTACCTGACTGTCGATCCGCAGACTATAGATGTCAATATCCATCCGACAAAGACCGAAATAAAGTTTTCTGAGGATTCCGTGATCTTCCAGGTGCTGTTCGCATGCATCCGTGAAGCTATAGGCAGGAACTCCTTCGGCGCGGCGATCGACTTCGATGCTCCGGTCAGCGACATTCCGGTGATCAGCCGGGATTATGAGAAATACCGTCCGGCCGACCTGACCCCTGATGCCAGCTTCGATCCGGGTTACAACCCGTTCGAGCCTGACACTCACTCTTCCGCCCCGGTCCAGGACTACTCCAAATACATAGACAGGCGCGAGGAATATGGCCGGCTCTTCGAAGAAAAGGCTGCTCCGAGTTCGTCTGTGATAATATGGCAGAGCAAATACATACTTACCCCGTCACGGGACGGCGTCCTCGTCGTCAACATCCGACGTGCCCGCGAGAGGATTCTATATGAAAAGTTCATAAAATCGGTCGAGATCAACGGCCATGTCAGCCAGAGCGCGCTGTTTCCGGTCCAGGTGGCCGTCGGAGCGGAGCACCGGCTGCTGTTCGACGAACATGAAGACCTGCTGCACAAGCTTGGCTTCGACATCAGCGCCTTCGGCACGGACACAATCGTAGTCAACGGAGTTCCGGAAGGTTTCTCCTGCGATTCGTCGAAGGTCGAGGCGATGGTCGCCGACCTGGTGCTGATACTTGAGGATGACTCCGCCGGACTTGCCGGAATAATGGAGGCCGCAATGGCAGAGAAATTCGCAAGAATGGGTGCCGCGGAAGGGGACAACCTGACCTCTTCCTATGAGGCCCAGCGTCTTGTGGATGCGCTTTTCGCCTGCCAGAACCCTGAATATACTCCGGGAGGAAAGAAGACTATGTCACTTCTCTCTCCGGAGGAAATCGAAAAGAAATTCTGATTATGTTCAATATCCCGAAAGTAACAAAGAATATATTGATAGTCAATGTGATAATGTTTGTATTCACATTGATTAACGAAGATTTCATGATAAGGACCTTCGCCTTGTTCTATCCGACCTCTCCGCTGTTCAGGATCTGGCAGCCGGTTACCCATATGTTCATGCACGGAGGCTTCATGCATATCTTCTTCAATATGTATACTCTCGTCCTTTTCGGCTCTGTGTTGGAAAGGGCGATAGGACCGAAGAAGTTTCTGGTATTCTATTTCATTACCGGACTCGGCGCGGCGGCTCTCCATCTGGGAGTCCAGCACCTTCAGTTCGCTGCGAATGCCGGCAACTACCAGGCCCTTTTCAATATTCTGAGAACCCCTACTGTCGGCGCTTCGGGAGCAATCTACGGCATCCTTATCGGATATGCGATGCTTTATCCGGAATCGGTGCTTACTCTGATATTCCCTCCGGTATCCCTGAAGGCCCGCTGGCTTGTGATCATATTCGTGGTCATCGAACTGGCGACAGGTATCTTCGATACCGCAGACGGAGTAGCTCACTTCGCCCATCTCGGAGGAATGCTGTTCGGCTTTCTCCTTATGTTCTACTGGAAAAAGTATTATAGACTATACAACAGGGACAAATGGTTCTAGGCCATGGCACGCAAGCAGAAAAAGAAACATAGCCTTTTCATGGGAATAACCTCCCGTGCAGTAATGCTCATTATTGCCGGGCTGCTGTTCCTGAGCTATTTTTCTGTGCTTTTCAACCCGGCGGGGGCGTGGCTCATGACCCTTTTCGGTCTCATGTTCTTTCCCCTTCTTTTCCTGAATCTCGGGTTTGCGGTATGGGCTCTTCTGAGGCGTTCTTCCGCTGCCGCCATTCCGATAGTCGCGCTGCTGCCGGCGCTGCTCGTCTCGGGATGGTATGTCCAGTTCTCAGGATCGGATCTCGAGCCGGACGCTGACGATATCCGGATAGTTTCCTATAATGTCGGCCGGTTTGCACTGCCGGACGGTACCATGGACAGGGAAGCCTGCGCGGATTCGGTGGTCTCTCTCCTGAAGCGTCAGGATGCCGATATCATATGTCTCCAGGAGTTCTATATGAAGGATCCGGAAAAAGTGAAGTCATTCCTCCGGCGTAATTTCCCCGGCTACCACGAAGAGTACTACGTATATCCGACACGGACGGGATGCTACGGCAACGTCACTCTCAGCAAGTTCCCTCTTGTGGGCAAGGGCAAGCTTGATTTCGAGAAGAGTTCCAATCTGGCTCTTTATTGCGACTGCATAATCCGGGGAGTGCCTCTCCGTATTTACAACTGCCATTTCCAGAGTTATGCCATCTCGCTCTCCCATATCGCGGAGGGACTGAAGGGCGACTACAAGAAAATATTCCTCGACACCGAGGAGAAGATGAAAGTCTCTATAAGGCGCAGGCCGAAGCAGGTAGATGATGTGCTCAAGGACATCGAGAACTGCCCGACCGGAGCGATCATAACAGGAGACTTCAACGATACTCCGATGTCATATACATATATGAGACTCAAGAGAGGAAGACGCGATTCGTTCGTGGATGCCGGCAAGGGATTCGGGGCGACGTTCACCTATCTGCGTCCGTTCCTGAGGATAGATTATATCCTTTTCCCGGAACAGTTCCGTGCGGTCTCCCACAGAGTTCTCAAAGAAAGATACTCGGACCATTTCCCTGTGGTTACTGATATTTCCCTGAAGGAAGCGGCCCAAAATTGATTTGTTATGAAAAAGCAGATAAGCGAAATCATGGCGGAGACCTTGAAGGTCCTGCGTGAAGGAGGAGTGATTCTCTATCCTACCGATACGATATGGGGTATTGGCTGCGATGCGACCAATCCTCTTGCAGTCGAGAAGGTCTATAAGATCAAGCGCCGTTCGGACAGCAAGGCTCTTGTCCTTCTTGCCGACAGCCTCGATACGGTAGGCCGTTTCGTAAAGGAGATTCCTGACATCGCAATCCAGCTTGTCGAGGTCAACGACAGGCCTATGACCATAATTTATCCGGGAGCCCATTGCGGCAAGGCTCCGGCAGAAGGGGAGACCGCCAAGCCGGACCGTTTCCATCTCGCTTACAATGTAGTTGCAGAGGACGGCAGTGTCGGAATACGCGTCCCTATGATGGATTTCTGCCGTGATCTGGTCTTCAAGCTCGGACGGCCGGTCGTTTCGACTTCGGCCAATATTTCCGGTGAGCCTTCCCCGAAAACATACGATGATATTCCTCAGGAGATCATCGAGGCTGTCGATTATGTCGTCGAGCCTTGGGTCGAGAAGGATTCTACCGGTATGGCTTCCCAGATACTGAAGGTGGGGCTCAAGGGGGAGATCCAGATAATAAGGGAATAATCATGGAGATTTTCTACAGTTCAGACGTTTCCGCCGGTTACTGCCGGCTTGATCCGGAAGAGTCCGCGCATTGTGTGAAGGTGCTGCGGCACCGCTCCGGCGATGAGATCAATGTCATCGACGGCGCCGGGACCATGTATCTTTGCCGACTGGTTTCGGACAATCCTAAGGGGGCTGAGGCTTCGGTCGTGGAGGCTTTTCCCGGCTGGGGTTCCCACCCTTATGAGCTGACGCTGGCTGTATGTCCTACTAAGAATAATGACAGGTATGAATGGTTCGCGGAGAAGGCTACCGAGGTGGGGGTCGACCGTATCTGTCCTGTAATAGGGGACCGTTCGGAGCGTAAGGTGTTCAAGACGGAGAGGCTTAGGAAGATTGTCCTTTCTGCGACGAAGCAGTCGCTTAAGTCGCGGATCCCTGAGGTCTCGGAACCTGTTTCCGTCAGGGAGTTCATCGCTTCCTGCAAAGGGTCGTCTGCCCTTAAGCTGATTGCATATTGTTTTGAGGGAGAAACTGTGCGGCGTTCCGTGAGGGAGGTTCTGGAGTCCGGGGGTGCGGATAATGTTATCGTGATGATCGGGCCGGAGGGGGATTTTTCTCCTGAGGAGGCGTCTCTTGCCGTCGATGCCGGTTTCATTCCGGTGCATCTGGGTTCATCGCGACTCCGCACCGAAACCGCTGCTGTCATCGCCGCAGAAGTCCTTTACTTTCTGCATTTATAACTTCTGATTTTTTGGTCCGGTCTGCTGATTGCTCCCTGAAGCTACGCGCCTTCGGCGCTATCCCTCCCAGCCTGACGGCCGGGCCCCTCCCGCTCACGATGGCCGCGGGCGGCCACGGCTTCAGGGAGCAATCAGCAGACCAGACGAACATGGAATATGTATAAAAAAACGATTCAACTAATAATTTATAAGCAATGTACGTCGGAATTATATCAGACACCCACGGAGTCTTCAGCGACGAATTCAAAAACTTCCTCGCCCCGGTAGATGTGATCTGGCACGCCGGAGACTTTGGAGGAGGCATAGACTTCGTCCACTCCATCTCCGCGTTCAAACCCCTCATCGGAGTCTATGGCAACTGTGACGCGCAGGAAATCAGGTATGAATGCCCTCTGACCCAACTATTCAACTGCGAAGGACTCAAGGTTCTGATGACCCATATAGGAGGATATCCCGGCCATTATCCGTTGAATGTAGCCGCCATGATAGACCGTCACAGACCCGACATTTTTGTCTGCGGACATTCTCACATTTTGAAAGTAATGAGAGACCCCCGATATAATCTTCTGGCTATCAACCCCGGAGCAGCAGGCTTGCAAGGGTGGCAAACCGTAAGAACAGCTCTCAGAATGCGCATTGATGATGGAAAACCTTACGATTTAGAGGTATTTGAGCTCCCCAGATAGTTCCTAAAACGTTAAAATTCATAAAATTGTTTGTTTTGAATAAAAAGAAAGCTACTTTTGCGGAAACAAAAATTTTTGTTTAACGGTTAATGTGTTTTATATTATGAAAAAGGTATTCGTTTCTATGGCAATTGTTGCCATGATGTTCGCTGCCGTTTCTTGCGGCAACAACAATGCAAAGAAAGCTGCTGAAGGCGCTGCTGCCGAGGCTGCTGAGGCTGTTGAGGCAGTTGAAGAGGCCGTTGAGGCTGCTGCTGACTCAGTTGCCGCTGCTGCTGACTCAGTTGCTGCTGACGTTGCTGCTATCGCTGAATAATCGACAGCAACCAAGCTTTTTTTCAAGAACTGCGACACCATCTGGCATGGTGCCGTTTTTTTTTGTATGTTTGTAGATAGATATGGCTACGAACAGTAAAGAAAAAACAGTCTGGTTCTGCACCTCGTGCGGAAACGAAAGCCCCAAGTGGCTGGGCCGCTGCCCTGCCTGCGGGGAATGGAATACCATGGTCGAAAAGACAGTGGCCACCGGGAAGCCGAAAAAGAACGCCGCTGCCGCCTCTCGTGCCGGAGGTCACAAACCGCAGTCTCTCAGTGAAATAGGTTCGGCGCGCGAAAGCCGTATCTCCCTGGGTGACCAGGAAATCGACAGACTCCTCGGCGGAGGCCTGGTCGAAGGCTCGCTCGTGCTGATCGGAGGAGAGCCGGGTATCGGAAAGTCCACCCTGTCCCTGCAGTTGCCGCTGCGCTGCCCTTCCTTGAAAACTCTGTATGTGTCCGGAGAGGAAAGTGCCAGGCAGGTGAAGATGAGGGCGGAGAGGCTTGGAGGGGATGCTGCCAACTGCTTTATCTATAGCGAAACCCTTATCGAGAATGTAGTAGCCGAAGCTCTGGAGATGCAGCCCGACCTGATGGTCGTGGACTCTGTCCAGACCATGTACTCCGAGACGGTCGAATCTTCCGCCGGCTCGGTCGCCCAGATCAAGGAAGTCACCTCGATCCTCCTTCATTTCGCAAAATCTTCCGGAATCCCGGTGATACTGATCGGCCATATCACCAAGGACGGCTATATCGCCGGCCCTAAGATCCTGGAACATATAGTCGATGTCGTTCTTCAGTTCGAAGGCGACGACAAAGGTTCATACAGACTGCTCCGCAGTATCAAGAACCGTTTCGGCTCGACCTCCGAGCTGGCCGTATTCGAGATGACAGGCGCAGGACTCAGGCCTGTCACCAACCCTTCCGAGATGCTTATGCCTATGCATGAGCAAGGACTCAGCGGCACTGCTGTCGCCGTGATGGTGGATGGGGCGAGACCGTTCCTGTTTGAAGTCCAGGCTCTGGTAAGTACGGCCGCATACGGTACCGCCCAGCGCTCTGCGACCGGATATGATTCCCGCAGGCTGAATATGCTGCTGGCTGTGCTGGAGAAGAGGGCCGGATTCAAGCTTACCATGAAAGATGTGTTCCTGAACATGGCCGGAGGTCTCCGGGTCGCCGATCCTGCCTGCGATCTCGCGGTCGTATGCGCGGTGCTCTCGTCCAATTTTGATTTCGCTCTGTCGTCGGATATATGTTTCGCCGGCGAAGTCGGACTCAGCGGCGAGATCCGTCCTGTGAACCAGGTGGACCGTCGAATAACAGAGGCTGCCAGACTGGGCTTCAGGAAGATATATGTTTCCAAATATGCTTCCTTTGACAAGAAGGCCGCCGAAGGAGTGGAGGTCGTCAAGGTTGCAGATATCCCGGCGCTCGTGCGTTCGGTATTCAAAGGTTGACCATGAAATTTCTGACATCAATAGCGGTGATTCTCTGCATTGCCGGTGTCCAGGCCTCAGCCCAGGCTCCAGCTGCCCGTGCCGTGCGCACAGAGGAGAATTCCCCGAAATATATACGCAGTTATCTTGAAATTCTCGATAAGGGGGACGTGCTCGGCACCTCCTCCTGGGGCGTCGTCGCCATGAAGGCTGACGGCGATACCATAGTCTCTTTCAACGGACGGCGCAGACTGGTGCCGGCGTCCAATGTCAAGCTTCTGACGACCGGACTGGCGATGAATGAACTTGGAGCCGATTTCCGGTTCCGGACATCGCTGGCCTACAGCGGCCGGATCGAAGGCGGGACCCTCAAGGGCGACCTCTATATCGTTGGCGGCGGGGATCCGACCCTCGGCTCCAAGGATTCTATAGCAGTCGCAACCGACGCCCTGTTCGCTTCGTGGAAGGCTATCCTGGACAAGGCCGGGATCTCGCGGATCGAGGGCCGGGTCATAGGTGACGGCCGTTATTTCGACGGTCCGATCGAGAAGGACTCATGGTCATATCAGGATATAGGGACATATTACGGCGCCGGCGGGGACGGTCTGTGTTTCTACCGGAACGTCCTGGACGTCCGCGTCGCTGCCGGGGCGACTGTCGGAGCTCCCGTGGATGTCAGACCGGAATATCCGGAACTGCCCTGGATGAAATACTCCAGCGTGGCCATGACTTCGGCGAAGGGGACTGGCGACAAGCTGTTCCTCTTCAATTCGGATCTGGCTCCGGTCGCCCAGATGCGCGGGACGTTCGCGATTGACCGCAAGCCGAAGAAAGAGGAATGCAGCAACAAGTTCGGAGCCATGACTATGGCATGTTATTTCTGCAATTTCCTGAAATGGCATGGCCTTCCGGTTTCGGGAGGGTTCGCGGATATCGATTATGCCGGCAGAATAAGGTCGGATTTCTCTGTGGAAGGGCCTCTGGCGACAGATTCCGAGAGTCTTGTTCCTCTCGGCGGTACAGATTCGCCTTCGCTGCGCCGGATCGCTTATATGACCAACTGGAGAAGCGATAATTTCTATGCCGAGACTTTGCTGAGGGGAATGTCCCGGGTTCGCAAGGGCTCTGCCGATTACAGTGTCTGCAAGGATGCGCAGGAGGAGGCGTTCAGGCATCTGGGCCTTGACCCATCCCGGGTTCAGCTTACTGACGGAAGCGGGCTATCCAGGGATAATTATGTCTCCCCGGAATTCTTTTGCGATTTCTTGCTCAAGATGATGGACACCAGGGTGTTCGGGGACTATGTCGAGACTCTTGCCCAGCCGGGTTACCGTTATTATGAGCCTCGTCTGAAGGGAGAGCCTGAGACTCTCAGGTCCCGTATCTACTATAAGAGCGGCTCCATGGACGGAGTGCGTTGTTTCAGCGGTTATGTCGTCCCTTCCGAAGGTGGGAAGGAGGACACGATCGTCTTTTCTGTGATGATAAACAACTGCACCGCCCCTTCCTGGAAGGTGCTTTCGATAACGGATAAGATTATTGCTCTTATCGCAGCATGCAACTGATTATGAGAAGGTTACTTGTGTTTATGGCACTTTTGGTTTCTGTCGTTTCCTTCGGGCAGGGGCGCAGCGCTGTCGTCAATATTTCTGTCAGCAATATGCGTAGTCAGCCGGATTATGAGTCTTCGCTGGAGAATCAGGTGCTGATGGGGCGTGTCGTGGAGGTCGTGGATTCTTCTTCCTACTGGAGGAAGGTGGTTGCCCATGCTCCGGAGTATACAGGGTGGATCAATGTGCTGGCCCTGGCTCCTGTGACTGATGTGGAGGCTTATAATGCTTCTGCCAAGTATCTTTGCACTGCGGCGCATTCGAATGTCTTTTCGGCTCCTTCCCGCCGTGCCGGGCGGATCTGCGACCTTGTCCAGGGCGATATCCTTCGTGTGGCTCCGGGGCGGTCCCGCCATGGTTTCTGCCGGGTATTGTTGCCGTCCGGTATTGCCGGATGGGTTCCTTCCGGGGATGTGGAAGAGATGGGAAGTTATTATGCAAGGGTGCGTACTTCTGCGCACGGGATTATCTCTTCTGCATTGCAGTATGTCGGTGTTCCTTATCTATGGGGCGGTAATTCTCCGAATGGTTTCGACTGCAGCGGTCTTGTCGGACTGGCTTATTATATGAACGGAATCCAGCTGCCGCGCAATGCTTCGCAGCAGGTCAAGCTTGGTACGGGGCTCGATGTCTCGGGAGTCGCTGACGGGGATTTTTCAGCGCTGGAGCCTGGTGATCTGTTGTTTTTCGGTAACCGGGATACCGGGCGCGTGACTCATGTGGCTCTCTATATCGGGGACGGACATATAGTACATGCTTCGCAGCTTGTCAGAGTCAATTCGTTGCGTCCGGGGGATGCGGATTATTATGAGAATTCTCATCGTCTGCTTTATGGACGCAGGATTCTTGGCACTCCGGATGCAGATTCAAGAAAAATAGTTATATTTGCATCAATTAATTAACTTTTAATAATATGAACCTTAGAGATTTCAAGAAAGACGTCGAGTATTTCGTTGGCGATTTTATAGATGATTGCGCTCTTTTCCTTCTCCGCAACCCTGAGAAGGCAACTGATGAGGTATCTGGCGTCATCGAGGAGGCCGTGGACCTTTACAATGAGATGAAGGACAAAGGCAACGCCAAGGTAGAGGGAAAGAAGGGCGTTTATTATGCCGGTCTTCGCAAAGAGATGTTCGAGAAGATCGATGCTCTCTATGAGAAACTTAGCGACATAATCGCTTCCCAGAAGGATGCCAAGCCTAAGAAAGAGACTGCTCCTAAGGCTGCGAAACCAGCTGCTTCCAAACCTGCTGCCAAGAAGGCTCCTGCTGCAAAGGAGACCAAGGAGGCTAAAGAAGCTAAACCTAAAGCCGCTGCCGCCAAGAAGTCAGCCGCCAAGACTACCAAGGCTGCCAAAGCAACCAAGGAATAATCCAGTCTTTCACCCTATAAAGAGTCCCGACGGATACCCGCCGGGACTTTCTGTTTCCATTCTGACGAAAATGTCAGAACTTTACGCCGAACATGACTCCAAAGTTTATGTCATATCGTTTAAACCCATAATTCTTATTATTTAGAAATCTGGATATTTGCATGAGACATAAATCATATTTTTCGGTGTCAATTAGATAAATCCTCACAGGGATATCAATCCCTGGATTAAATGTGGAATTTCTTCCATCGTCATAATAAGTTCTGTATTCTCCCGTGACACCTGCGCCAAGCTCTAATCTATTCAGGATATGTTTTTTTGCAAAAGGTTTGGCCATAGCACATAGCGAAAGGATAAATCTGTCATCACCTCTTCCCTCCGTACGCTTTCGCATGTCGGTGTTTAAGGTAACCGTCATTGATACATAGTCATTAAATGTATGTCCAAATTCTGTAAATAAAGATGGACCAATCCAAGGAGAATGATGACTCTCGAACGATGGATTGAAAAAGTCTACACCAATTCCTGCTCGCAAGGTGTTCTTGTTCTGTGCTGTTGTCATCTGGAGAGCACCAATTAGTAGCACGAACACAACAATTGCTCTTTTCATGATTCTAATAATCTATATTACGTACTAAAATAAATGGAATTACTTCGTGTGATTCACCAAAGAATTTATATGACACTTCCTCTTTCTGGATAACTTCAACATTTCCACGCCCGATAATCAGTTTGCAAATGGCGGTATCAGGAATGTCGTCAAACATATGAGGATTTATGGTAATTTCCCCATTATCTGGGACAACATCTATTCTTTGAACATACGTATCAGAATAGCTCTCGCCAACAACCATTAAACCATTCCACATTACAATAAGTACGACACCTTTTTCGTTTTTTAAATCAGCGTTCCATCTAAGAACGAAACTACTATAGTCGCATAAAGGGTATTCGTCTTCTTTGGCTTCGATTTTCGGTGATGATATCCTAATCGTCTCAGGGATATATAGACTATATTCCTCATTATTTGATTTGGTATGTACGCCATTCGACATGCTGAATTTGGCTAAGCGTCCGTAGATTGAGTCGAAGTCGGCGCTTTTAGTGCCAGCCTTTGAATATGTATTTGATTCAATCCTCATTCCATTTACATAGAAGTCGATGTCCTTATCGTCATAGTACCTGGAATTATTAATGATGGATGTGCTTATAATCTCACCATCTAAGAAAGGATTCCTTGCAGACTTAACGGCGATTGTATAATTAGTTGGTACGAACATCTCCATGTAGTCGTCATAATCGCTGGCTATCACATCATTCACTTGTACCGGCTTCATAGGATTATCTATTAAGCTTATCTTTGTACTTTTGTGCTCACTCAAAATATCTGGGGTCTCGTTTCTGATGAAATCCTTACAGCTAATGAATGAAATCGCAATTAGCAGGATGGGTAGTTTATTGTTCTTCATGATTATACTTATTTTGATTTGACGAGTTTATATACCAGAGGTGTTTTCCACTTTATATTGGAGTCGAAGGAACCGTTGCTATATACGGCTCTTTTCATAATTGAAGGAACTGGAGCAGATTCATTCGTTTCAATAGCGGCAATCTTTCCTTTTCGTATAGCATTGATAAGTTTTTCATCCATATAACATGAGGAATTGTCAATAGGTTTTACGACTTCAGCGGATGCTTCTCGCATGAAGACCCTTCTACAATCATCATCAACTTTTGCTGTTTCCTCACTGAATGGCGTAGTTGGATCACTTGGCACAGTCGGTCCAGTAGGCTTCGGCATATCATCGAGATCAAGATCATGCTGAAGATCAGGGCCTGAACCTCCTCCACTATGACCATTACCATTGCCGTTACCATTATTACTATTACTTGAGCCATTATCCGTCCAGTTATAATTGTCGGTTATGGTAGTAAGCCCGCCGACATTAACAGAAATCTTTGTCGAACTATTATCTACATGTCCATAGCGGTCAACTTCTATATGTGTGACATCAATATCTTCTAAGCAAAAGTCCCACACTATTCTGTATCGGAGTGCTCCTTGAGCTCGCGCGGTTTTAGCTATGATTTGAAGATGGTTGAATTTGTTTTTAGCAATCACAGGAAATCCGGAAAATGTGTTGCAAGCAACAGAGTCATGAGCGCTACTAGAATAGGTGGTTGTAATGTATTTTCCACAGTCTGCAGCTCCAGCTCGAGTTGTTATGTATGGTCGATCTTCTTCAGGCAAGTTTATAAACGGATCTCCCCCAGGTATCACCATGCCGAAATCATAAAGGAACCCGTTGGGCTGAGTATCTGGGAAAATGAAATGGGGTTCCAATCCCCAGCTATGTTGATACATTTCGTCTATAGCATATCTTAATTTGACAGAAAAAAAGGATAGATTCTGTTTATGCTTATACACGGAATCACAGCTAACGTTTTGTTTCATTGGATCTGACGTAGGAAGATCCGCCATAGAGCAACTGATGGCTCCTATTAGTACAAGAAATAATACAAAGGATGAGAGATATTTCATGCTAATGAAAAATAATGGTTATTTATTGATTTCGTATCTTCCAATGAGAAGTACAGAAGGAAGCATCTCTGCAATAGACGGAGAGGTCTCTCGCCCTCCCCCTATAATAAATTGATAATTAGTAGTTTATGTCTATTAGTTCAATAATGAGGTTTATAATGATTAATAATCAGTGTCCGATAACAAATATAGCAAGAATTGTGCGTATTTAAGAAAAATGTCTCAAAATAATCCTTACACGATTTTTTTGTAATCTTCTGAAAATAAACAAGATATGTCAAAGTAAGAAATAAAATCTAACAAGGACCCGAAAATGGTGAATAATTGCTATTTTTGAAGCTGAAATGGAGTATCAGGAAGGAAAGAGGTACAATACCTTCGTGGGGTATTATCGCAGGCGCTATGGGGAGCGTCTGCAGAAGCTCGTCATAGATGCCGGATTCACCTGTCCGAACAGGGACGGGACCAAGGGCGTCGGGGGCTGTACCTATTGCAACAATGATGCGTTCCATCCCGGATACAGCGTGCCCGGCAAGAGCCTGTGGCAGCAGATTGACGAGGGCATCGGATTCCATAAGGTGCGCTATCGCAACACCGCCCATTATATCGCATACTTCCAGGCTTATTCAAATACATATGCCTCCCTGGACAGACTGAAACAGCTCTATTCAGAAGCCTTGTCGCATCCCGACATAGTGGGCATAGACATCGGCACCAGACCGGACTGCGTCGATCCGGAGAAACTCGACTGGCTATGCGACCTGAAGGAGGGCCGGGCCATGGAAGGCTGGCACCGCACGGTAGGCGGGAAAGGGCTGGATGCACCGCTGGTGACGGTCGAGTATGGCATCGAATCCTGCTATGACCGCACTCTGGAGAGAATCAATCGTGGCCATGATTTCGCATGTGCCGAGGAAGCAGTCAGGATGAGCGCGGAGCGCGGACTGGATGTCGGGGCCCATTTCATCCTGGGCCTGCCTGGCGAGACCAGGGAGATGCTCTTGGACCAGTGCAGGACAATCAGCGAGCTGCCCCTGCTTTCGGTGAAATTCCATCAGCTGCAGTTCGTCAAGGGCACGAAAATGGAGGCCGAGCATGATGCCCGGCCGGAGGATTTCCTTTCATTCGACCTGCCCGAGTACATCGATTTCGTCATCGACATGCTGGAGAGGCTGAGGCCGGATCTTTATATTGAGAGGATTGCCGGAGAAGTGCCGCCGAGATTCGTGCGCGAGACGCGCTGGGGGCTGATCCGGAATTTCGAGATCCTCCACATGCTGGATGGCAGGCTGGAGGAGAGAGATACCCGCCAGGGGGCAAGGTATCTTTAAAGGTTGCCGCGCACTAGCTCCGCAAAATAGCAGAACAATTCCTTGCGTCCATATTTCAGGGAGAACGGAAGCCGTCTGAGCATCCGTGCCACGGTGTCTTTCTTCCGTGCGCTCAGAGGCCCTTTCTCGGCTTTCTGGCGACCGGCGGCATGGTGGCCGAAGTTTCCGCCTTCCATTATTATGTCCATAAGGACTGTAGGGTCCGGGAGTTCATCCTGGCTGTACGGATGGCTTCTGCAGCCGAGATGCTTCTCGAGGAAAGAGGCCAGCAGCTTGTTCCATGATTCAAGTCCCGTCCTTTCAAACATCGCTGCCAGGGCGGTCTTGTCGTAGCTGTCCTCGAGTGCCCGATAGGCCATGGCCATGTCGCAGAGCTGCCTCAGTCCGACTCCTGCCGTCATGCAGTGCTTCAGTATATGGGACGAGAGCATGAGCAGGGTAGCATATGGTCCCGGGACTTCCGGAAGCTGCCGTTCCGTATGCAGGTCGAAATACTTCTGATGCTGGTCTATCTCGATCCCTTCGAAAAGATAGCGGACGCTGCCGTCGGGGGCCTTGTCCATGATTATTCCCATGGAGGAGACCTGGTCGCATGCTTTTTCGAAGCTGTCTCCGGGAAAGAAGATGTCCAGATCCCCGCTTTCCCGTAATTCCGGCCTGAGATAGAATGAGGCTGATTCGGGACCCTTCATGATCACGGGATCCAGACCGCCGGCCCGGAAGGCTGACACCAGCTTGTCCCTGACCTCCGATATTATTGCCGACGTCCTGACGATGTGGTCGGTCTTTTTCATGAACTTCATCAGTATCATGTCCGGAACGTCGTTTCCTGCAGGGAGATGGGCGATACCTCTGGCAACCTGGCCGGTGACTGTCTGCATTGCGGAAACAGAAAGTATATCCTCCCATTCTTCTTCCGTAAGAATGAGAGGATGCTCTATGTCTTTCTCCTCCAGGCCGCTGCGCAGCAGGATGAAGAATGCGTCTATTGTTCTGTCAGTCCATATTCTTTCCATAGTCCAATTATGTCCGAGGCCTCGGCCGCGGCTTTTTCCGGTTCCATGCCGTATTCCTTGCAGAGATGGTCTGAGACGTCCCCGAGGGTGAAATTCCGTCCGGCGAATGCCTCCCAGATGTCATGGAATCCGGCGTTCACTTCAAGGTTGCGTTCCCCGTCCCCGGATGGGATTACAAGCAGGTACTTGTCTCTGAGGCCGGTGACACGGCAGTCTTTCCTAAGTTTCATCAGTGCCCGATATGGAATAGTCTCTTGAAGAAGCCTCTCTTTTTCCTGTGACTGGGCTTGGTCCCGGAGATAATCTGCTGGATGGTTCCCCAGTCCGGCAGGCCTCCGAGGTTATGGTCATCAATATATACGTCGGCTATGACTTTTGCCGACTTGGTCATGTTCTCCTTGAATTGCATTCCGGCCGGCCGGTTGCTGTTGACGGCGTAAAAGACAAGTCCTCTCTCCTTGCAGTATTCAACCGCCTCGTCAAGCAGTTTTCCGTCTCTTACCGTCCACAATATCAGCTGGTGGCCTTCCGCTCCGAGTTCCTTCAGAGTCTCGATGGCAAAGGGAATTTCTTTCCCGATCTTGGGATATCTGTGTTCAACGATAGTCCCGTCAAAGTCTACAGCAATGATCATTTTTTATTCTTTCTCTCCATATCCATAGCCATATCCGTAACCGTAGCCGTATCCGTAACCATAGCCGTGGCCATATCCGTAGCCGAAGCCGTGCTTCAGTTCGCCACCGTTGAGGATTATGCCAGGATTCTTTAGTTTTCCGCTGTTGTTCAGTTCGTCGATGGCCGGGAGATTCCTTCTGTCCATCTGGCCGCTTCGGATAATGAACAGGTTCATGTCCACTACTCGGTTGATGACCATGGTGTCGGCCACGACATTGAACGGAACGCAGTCTAGAATTATATATTCGTATGTCTTCTTAAGTTCTTCGATGAGGTCGTCGAAACGTTTCCTGCTGAGCAGCTCGGTAGGGTTCGGCGGGATATGTCCGGCCGGGATAAGGTCCACGCCGTTCAGCACGTTGTCGTATATGATGTCGGACAGGGTGACCTTCTCGTCATATATGTAGTTGGTGAGGCCGACCGTCCTGTGCTTCATTCCGAACAGGCTGGAAACGGTCCTCTTCCTCAGGTCCACGTCCACGATGATCACCCGCTTCTTCGCATCTGCGAGGCAGGCCGCGATGTTGGTGGTAAGGAAGGTCTTTCCGGATCCGACCATGAGGGAGGTCGTCGACAGTATCATGTTGTTGGCGCCCTCCGGCTTGAGGAAGTCGAGGTCGGTACAGAGGATTCGCATCGCCTCGGTGAACAGGCCCTTGGAATTCGGATCGTAGGCCAGGGCGATCGTGTCATTCTTGGACCGCTTCGTCCACTTCTTCTGCTTCTTCATCGGGATCTCCGCGATGAACGGCACCTTGACTATGTCTTCGACATCTTTTCTCGAATAGACCTTGTTGTCCATGAACATCTTGAAGATCATGACGACGGCCGGCGCAAGGAGGCCCATTAGTATGGCCAGCATCATCATTCTCTCACGGCTCGGATAGACCGGCACCGGAGATCCTTCAGCTGCGTCGAACATTATCGCGTTGTCATCAACCATGGCCTGCGAGAGCTCGTTCTCCTCACGTTTGTTGAGCAGGTAGATGTAGAGGTCTTCCTTGATGTTCAGCTGTCGTTCCATCTGGCGGAGTTCGATCGCCTTCTCAGGCATCTCGGTGAACTTCTCCATTGCGGTCGCCTCCTGGCGCAGAAGGTCGCGTTTCTGCACGTTCAGGCTGGTCATGAGGTTGTCGATGATTCCGATGATGTTGTCTTTTATGGAGATCATCGCATCTTCCATCTGCATGACGGCAGGGCTTACGCTGCTGCTGGCCTTTTCGAGGCGGTCCCTCTTGATCACCAGGTCGTTGTATTGGGCGATCGCCTCGTCGAGGTTGCCGTCTTTCAGACCGGTATTCGCAGGTATGACGTCAAATGAATCCTTGGAGCTGCGGACATAGTCGCGCAGATACTCGGCGATGGAAATGTTGGTCTCTACCTGCGCGATCTCGGAGCCATAGCTGCGGCTCTCAGAGAGGTAGGAGGATGCATCTGCATTTGCATCGATCAGCTTCTGGTGGGTCCTGTACCCGGCCATCTTGTCTTCCACTTCCCCGAGTTCCTCGCGTATGATCTTGATACGGCTGTCGATGAATTCGGCAGTGTTGATGGCAACTTTGTTCTTTTCCCTGACTGCCTCTTCGTTGTACCTTTCAACGACGGCTGTCAGTATGTCGTTGGCTCTCTGGAGAGAGTGGTCCTGGATGGTAAGGTTCAGGACGGTTTCAGCGGAGTTGTTCTGGGCTATGCTGAGCGCGGAGCTGTATATAGCGGCCGCATTGCTTATAGGAATCTTCTGGATGATGATCGGCTCGCCGAACCAGTGCTTGCCAAGGTTCCTTGTCTTGTCGATGGTGAAATAGCCGTCGCCGACCTTGACTTTGTCTCCGTACGACACTACGACGTTCTTCTGTCCCACCGAACCGAGCTCGACCTCGACAGTCTTGTTGTCCCTAGGTATCGCCCGGATGGTGAAATATCCCAGAGGGTTGTCATCCCTCGTGAAGAATATCCTGACAGGGGCGTTCTTATAGAGTTCTATGTCCCTGAGTCCTACATGCTGGATGTAGTTGACGTCTATGTTGAGGGACTTGACCACTTCGGCCATCAGTGCCTTTGATTTCAGCTGCAGGATCTCATTGGACATGCTCACGTTGTTGATCAGGTTGCTGTAGCTGTCCAGCTTGGTGGAAGACCGGGTGTTGCTTGGATTCTTGATAATGATCGTCGCATGACTGCGATATGTGAACGGGGTCTTCGCGTACCTGTAGCTTGTGAAGGCGACAGCCAGGCCGATGCAGAGCACAAACCAGTACCAGTGGTTGAGAAGATAAAAGAAAATGTCGAGCAGGTTGACCTGTCCGCTGTTTTTCTGATTATACCCGTTTTGCATAGTCTGTTATTTAGATGTATTCCAGAGCATTATGTAAATGAATGCAGTGCCGATACCGACGATGGTGTTGATGAAGGTCATCGCCGTCTGTCCGCTGTTGGAGAATCTGATTCCTCTCGGCTTGACATATACGATATCGTTCTGCTGAAGATAGAATACAGGGGAGACAAACACGTCTTTCGACTGCAGGTTGACCGAGTAGGCGCGCTCTTCTCCGTTCTCCTTGCGGATCACCATTATGTCGCGGATCTTGGCGTTGTCGGAAGTGCCGCCCGTCTTGGCAATCAGCTGGAGAATGTTGAAATTGTCCTCATCTATCTTCAACACCGTCTGCCCGGTCTCTCCCAGCACGGTTACTGAGAAGTTGGTAAGCCGGACATTCACTATAGGGTCTTTTATGTATCCTCTGGAAATGATGTCGTACTTGAGATTGTCGCTGATCTGGCGCATAGTGTAATCGGCGACGTGGACCTTGCCCAGTACAGGGAAGTCAATGTTGCCGTTCCTGTCTACCAGGTATTCAGGCGCGCTGTCCGTAGTTCCGGTTCCTTCGGTCACGCTCAGCGGGAAGAAAGGAGCAGAAAGCTCTGCTTCTTCGCTAAGTACCTGGATACTGATGATGTCCCCCGGCTGAATTCTCAGCTCTGGCGCTGTAGCGCAGGGAAAAGTCTTGTTGTAATTGATGTCTCTGAGATATCCGATTTTCTCAGGAGTTGCGCAGGATGTTATCGTCAACAGCACGGCAACCGTTATTAGTTTCAGGATGTTATTCATACAAGTTCAACATTTTAGAGATCATACTCTTTCCTGTAAACATCGAAAGATAATGATTTTTAGCGTTATTTGAAAATAAATTATGGTTTTTCTCGTCGCAAATACTTGTTATCGCAGACGATAGGGCTGCCGGATCACGAGGCTCCACGTTCAATCCGGAGAACCCGTCTTTGTTTACCCAGGATACTCCGGAACCGGGTATCCTGGTTGCAATCACGGGCTTTCCGCATGACATCGCCTCGATCTGGACGATGCCGAAGGCCTCGGTCTTCATCACCGAGCTCAGCACGAACACGTCGCATGCTCCGTAGTAGGATGGAATGGCGTTCCGGTCCATGTAACCTAGCAGCCGGACCTTTCCTTCGAGGCCAGCCTCTGCGATCATGGCCTTAAGCTGAGCCTCAAGCGGTCCCTTGCCTCCAATCAGCACTACATAGTCATCAGGCAGGAGTCTGGCCGCCTCTATCAGGTATTCGAACCCTTTGTATGGCACCAGCCTTCCGAGGGAGAACACTATCTTCTTGCCGGGATACATCTCCTTTACCTGCTTTACGCCTTCCTCTTCCGGGACGATTGGCTCGATGCCGATTGGGACAAAAGTGGCCTTGTGCTGAACCTTGCGCAGATAAGGGGAACTCTTGACATAGACCGGAGTCGTGCCGACGATCATGTCGGCCCTCCGTATCAGCCACGACTGGAGCGGCCTGTAAAGCAGAAGGAACAACTTCTGCGAAAGTATGTCGCTATGCCAGTGCAGGAACACCTTGCCTTTGTACCCGCTGAGCAGCAGGGCCAGCGCCGCCATCGGATCGGGATGATGTACATGTATGACATCATACTTGTTGCAGTGCCTGCGCAGGTAGCGGACCATCGCAGGAGATATCATGGTGGCGGCCTTCTTGGCGAGAGCCTTCACTATCAGCACCCGTCCCCGGGAATTGAAGGTGATTGTCTGGATGTCATCCGACATCGAGATCCGTCCCAGGTCTTCTTCGTCGATAGGGTCCGAGTCCAGGGCCGCGCAGAGCATGTCGCATTCGACTCCTTCCTCGGAAAGGCCTTTGGTGAGGTCCCACATGACCGTTTCCACGCCTCCCCTTATCGGGTAGAATTTTCCAAGCTGAAGTATTCTCATATTTCCAATAAGTTTAAAAGGTCTTTCCAGTTCTCAGCCGACGGCTCCGCAACGGTATTCCGGGGGACAGGGGAGAATCCGGCCAGGTTCCCCTCGACGACTTGCTGCATCAGGTCAGCCAGGGCGGCGGCGTCATCGGCATCGAAGAATGCCACCGAACCGGCTCCGGCTACGGTCTCATGCGCATATGGCAGGTCCGCTATAGCGATCGGCTTGCCCGAAGGCATGAACTCCGAGACCGGAAGTCCCCAGGTCTCGACCCTCGACGGGAACACCAGGCAGGATGCCTTGCCGTAATGGCTGTACAGCTCGTCTTTGCCCATGAATCCATGGAAATCTATTGATCCGATGCCGTTCCATTTCTTGAAGATCCATCGGGAATATCTGTTTTCCCTGCCGTCTATCGTAATCACTGTCCTGAACTTGCCCTTTCCGATTCTTTGCTCCAGGATCGAGGAAGCCTCGCAGAGCGTCTCGAAGTTCTTGTGGCAGTCAGGCGTGGCAGGATAAAGGAATGTCGGAAGGTCCGGCGTGCCGTTCTCTATGGCGGGAGCCTTGAAGTCCGGTCGGGCTACGATGATCCTTTCTTCGGGGAAGCCCAGCATCTTCGACAGACCTTTCCTGAACCAGTCCTGCTGGACGATCAGGTAGTCGTTCTCATGGACATTGATCCTGTAGGCAAACCTGGTGAGCATAGCGAACAGAGGAATCTTGAAGTCCATCCTGAAATCGCGGGCCTTTATCTTCATGAAAGGGAAGGAGGTGTGGCAATAGACGGCCCTGCGCCTTGCCCTTACATTCGGAGTGGTGTCATGGAGCGACAGCCACAGGTCGATGTCTCCCATCTTCCTCGACAGCCTGCCCATGGTCACGTATTCGCACCACAGCCGTCGTCCCCAGCCCTTCGCGCTCCACGGAATCTCGATGTATTCGATCCCGGGAAAGTCGCACAGGTCCCTGGAGTGGACAAGGGCCGTTACTTTCAGGTCCTTCCTTGCGGAGAGGTAGGCCAGGCAGTCTCTCAGTACGGTGAGAGTGCCGCCTTTGCGGATGTTTACCGCCGATACTGCTATATGTTTTCGAACAGATCCGTCCATTTCTTCATTATTGTTTCCATATCCCATCTTGCCGCATCCCTGTATGCGGCTGCTCCCATGGACTTGAGCAGTCCCGTGTCCTCGATGACCTTGCAGAGGGCTTCGGCGAATGCTTCCACGTCATCCTCCGGCACGAGAAGTCCGTTGACTCCGTCGGTGATGACATCCTTCGGGCCGCATTTGCATGCGAATGATACCGCCGGCACTCCGTGGGCCTCAGCCTCCAGAAGAACCATCGGCAAACCCTCATATCTGGAGGTCATGGCCAGAACAGACGAGTTCATGTATTCTTTGTCCATGTCCATGACCGATCCGGCAAGGGTGACGCTGTCTCCCAGACCATGGTCCTCTATCATTTTTTCGAGCATTCCGCGGTCTTCTCCTTCTCCGGCGATCCTGACTTTCCAGTCTTTTGCCGCAGGTGACTTTTCCCTGACGATGGACCATGCCTCAATCAACCTCTCGAAGCCTTTCTGATGGCACAGGCGGCCTGCTGCGAGTATGGTTCTGGAGTCCAGGGACGAAGGCTCGGGAGAGATGCCCATGATCGGATTCGGGATGACGGTTATGTTGTCCAGGTTGCCCCAGTAGCCTTTGTCCTCTTCGGTAAGTACTACGAAACGGTCGAACTTCCTTATATGCCTGAGGTCGGACCAGCTGCGGTATCTGTCTGTCAGTGCCCAGAGCCCTTTCCTTCCGTATTGGAGTCTCTTGAAACGGGAGAAATGGACCTCCAGCACTTTCTTGCTGCCGTCTTTTATGGACGGGAGGAAGGTCTCGTCGTTGCAGAACATCGAGACTGTCACGTCCGGCCTGATTGCGTCGAGGGCCTTGGCGAGCCTTTTCTTGTGGCGAACCTGCCTCAGCGGGAACTGCAGCAGCTTGGAGGCCAGCGAGCCGTTGTCCTCCTCGTAGTTGATTCCGAGATTTATCGTCTTTATCGTCGGGTCCATGTCGAATGCCGGCTTCCTTCCGTGCTGGTCAGTGGTGATTATGGTCACCTCATGTCCCAGTCCGGCAAGGTAGGAGGCCTTTTCTGCTAGGACTTTTTCCATTCCCGCAGCCCTGTATGTCCCGGCTATGTCATATACTATCCTCATGATTCTATCAGATTTCCGTTTTCGTCATAATCCCCGTCCAGGCAGAACAGCAAGGCGTTGAACAGGAAGATGTCCGTGGCCACCTTGAGCCAGACTATGAATGTCAGGGCTATGATCATCAGGCAGAGAAGATTGAAATCCTTGAACTTGGTCCTTACGGAGAGTCCGTTGTAGACGAAGAACATGGAGAACAGTGCGAGACCTATGAGTCCGCAGTACAGGGTGAATCGGCAGTAGCCTACGTCGGTGTTGTAATAAAAGCTTCCGAAGATACCCGAGCCTATGATCCATGTCCTGGTATCCGTAGGCCAAACCCACATGACTGCGTTCAGCTTGTCCGATGAGTCCGTCCTGAAGACGCCGGTCTCGGCCCAGTTGAAGAAGCCCTCGAAAGCGAATCTCATGTTCTTCCTGAATTCCACGTCGGCGGGGTACAGGTGTATTCCGACGATGACCGCAAGGCCGAGCAGCAGTACCAGTATGGAGAATATCCTTATCTGTCTTGCAGAAATGATTCCGCCTCGCTGTGGCAGCACGTATCGGACCATTATGTAGAACAGTCCCATGCCGGTCCCGACCATGGTGGTCCTGGCTATCATGCAGCCGAGAACGGAAATCAGTATGAACGCGGTTAGGTAGCTTCCTACGAATTTCTTGTTGTCGCTGACTTTCTTGTTGGATGCCAGCTGATGCGCGATGAGTATCAGGTTGGCGGCGAAGCGTATTCCGGCGGTGTCCAGGGCTGCTCCGATACCATAGAGCCTGTTGATGTTCTTGTAGTATATGTTTCCGTCGGCAACGAGCCTGTCCACTATGCTGCGCAAAGCCGGGACGTTGTCAATCGCCAATGCAAGTACGCCCTGGGCTACACAGACGATTGTCAGGTATTTCGTGAACAGGGCAAGGTCGACGCGCTTGTGGAAGAGTTTCAGGATTGCGACCACTCCATATGCGCCTCCGAGCCATACGGCGAAGGATACGATGTAGGTGGAGTATGAGTCATCATCGGTAGCATTCACCATCGCGGTATAATAGCACCATACCGAGAACAGGGCGGCAAACAATGCGGACACTATCACCTGCCTGGATATGGAGGCCGTCTTGTCCTTGAGACACTTCAGCAGGAAGGCCATGATTCCGACTACGCCCAGGATCTGCTTAGTGTTGAGAGACGGCGGCAGGAAACTGAGCGAAAAAGAGAACACATAGCAGCTGACCACTATGCAGATTATGGTTGTGATGACGTATTTCTTCATCGATAGATAACCCCGTAAACGAATTTATATACCAGCAGATGGTACATCTTCACGCCGGTCCACATGCTTCTGGCAGCCATCCATTGCAACAGCCTGGTGCGCAGCGGAAGGGCCTTGTTCTTGGTTGCATAAGCGTTTGCGCTGTCGAACCAGCTGTACCAGATGCGGTAGCTCTCCTCGTCCGGGCTTACGAGCAGCGGGAGCTTTATATACAGCTTGAGATACTGCACGTAATCCCTGAGTTCTTCCGAATATTCCGAGGCGTCCACGGCGATTTCGGTCTCCTTTATGTTCCTGGTCACCTCGGCCCTCCGTTCTTCGCTGAACTGGCGGCTGATGGACGTGGTGCTGACGGCATTGTATCCGTAAAGCGACTCATGTATCTGGGCGACTTTCCTGGCCTTCAGGAAAGCCTTGATTGTGAACATCATGTCTTCGCCCATGTTGGCTCCGGGGATGAAGCGGATGTCTTCGACCAGGCTTCTCCTGAACATGAAAAGCCACAGATTCCAGCGCATCGTGCCTCCCATCAGGTGCTTCAGGGCTTCAAGCGGGGTCGAATAATCATACTGCCTCATGTCGCGGCCGTTCTTCTCGAATCCGAGGGTCCAGTCCCATCCGACTATGTCGGCGTCTGCTTCGTCTGCCGCGCTTGTCGCTTTTTCGAGGGCTTCCGGTTCTATGGTATCGTCGGCATCTACGAATGCGAGGAACTCGCCCCTGGCATTCTCCAGTCCGAGATTCCTGGCTGCCGCGACACCGCCGTTGCGGCCGGCCCTGACTATGCGGCACGGGATGCCGCTGTTTTCAGAGAATTCTTTTATCATGGCACCGGTCCCGTCGGAGCTGCAGTCGTCGGCGAATACGACTTCGAAGTCCCGGAATGTCTGTGCCTTTATGCTGTCCAGACTCCTCTGCAGCGTCTTCTCGGCATTATATACCGGCATTATTATGCTTACTTTCATCGTGATAGTCCTGCTATTCTTTCTATGAATTCCATGTCCCTGCCGTTGAACTTCCTGGCAAACAGGGCCGGAGAATCCTTGAGCCTGTCATAATCTTTCGCCGCCCAGTCGACAAGCTTCCCATCCTGCCACCCGATGGCCCTCATGCAGCCTTTCCCGTCGTCGTCTGTGCAGTATATGCTGCTCTTGAATGGAGACTGCCAGCAGAGGGTCTGCATGACCATCTCGTCGGAACAGAATGTATGGCGGAATACCTTCATCACCCAGTCTTTCCTGGAAATGAAATATCTGACCATGTCTTCCGTGATACTGCACCACTGGGAGCCTTTCTTGAAATCTACATTCTTGTTTCTCTGTATTCCGAGAATCTCCTGGGCGCGGATGAAAACCGCCCGGACTATCCGTTTGAGTCCTTTCTCTTTCCGGAAGTCCTTAGGGAACAGATGCCATCTGCGGGCTTTCCGGATTATCTCCGGAGTGATCTCCGTGAGGGTATAGGCGATGAACTGCCGGCCGGAGTTCTTTTCCAGGAAATCGTTGATGCAGGCCTGGCTCTTGATCGGGAGGTCGACTCCGGAAAGGAGGTGGTAATAGTCATAGCCTCCTTTCTTCAGGGCTTCCCCGAACAAGGCGTATTCAGCCTCGACCATGCTAAGGTCGCCCCATCTTACGTCAACCCTGTCCGTCAGTATCTTCAAGCCTGCCTTTTCCGTGGTGAGCTCCGGAATGTCACTGACCTTCTTGTCGAAATGTACATAGATGTCGTTGCCGGTCTCGTCAAGCCGGCTGACAAGAAGTCTCAGTATGTCCCATTCGTTATGGGCAAGTATGAGGTAGGCGTTCTTCATCTATATTCTGGTGCCGCAAAGCACTGAAAGGGTGCGCGGCATGAACTTCTTCATGAATGTATAGCATGCAAGGCAGATCAGGCAGACTGTCGGTGCAATCAGCGCATAGCTTATGCTGGTTCCGGACAGGCTGGTGCCGAGAACTCTTTGCAGGAAGCCCCTAACCCAGTCGGTGAGATATACGGTATGGAGTGCATATACGAAGAATGAAGCCCCTGCCAGCCAGGTAAGTATTTCCGACATCTTTTTCTTGTCGCAGACACTGTCGAATATGTTGAATACTGCGATGAACCATATGAAGCATGATATCCGCACGAAAATGTATCTGTACTCATAGTCCCCGGAAAACAGCGTCACCGTCAGCAAAACGACCGAAAGGATGAAGGATGGTATCCTGAATTTCCTGCAGAACGACAGCACGTCAACGTCCTTCAGGCTGAGGCAGGCGCCCGTCCCGAAGAATATCAGGGATACTGCGTCCGGACACTCGATGTCCCATGGCAGCAGGCACATTACGCCCAGGAAGACAAGGAATAGCGGCAGGGCCTTGCGGATGAGCCAATAATAGACCGGAGCCAGCAGCGACATTACCATCAAGTCCCTGACATACCACAGCGGGTAGTCGAGCGGTCCCATCCAGAACATATATCCGAAGCCTCTGGCAAGCACCAGGTCCTTGTCATCGTTTTCCAGTCCCAGCTGGGTGAAAATGACTCTCTTCACCAGGATTGCCGCGATGTACAGTACATTCCATATGATGTACGGAACCAGAAGCGTCCGGACTCTCTTCTTCCATTTTGTGACGAAATCGGAGAACTGGAGGTCCCTGTCTGCGCAGCCGGCAAAGAACAGGTAGCCTGATATCACGAAGAACATCGGGACGGCGACCGCTCCGATGTTGCGCGAGATCAGTTCGGAGATGTAATGATAAAGCTGCCATCCGAGAGGTTCTCCTCCCGTGAGCGGATCAGCCTGCGGCATTCCGTGTATGAACAGAACCAGAATGATCAGAGGAAACCGCACCAGCCTGATGATCTTGGAGACTCTTTCGTTCATTTCAGTTTTCTGTAGATTAGAAGCAATGTGTCGACAAGTATTCTCACCGGGGCTATCCGGTAGATTTTCCATATGTTGTGGACATGCCGGTCCGGCGTCCATTCGGCCTTGATATCTTCCGGCAGGGAATCATAAGTCTCCCACCATTTGCCGAACTTCACGGTGAACATGTTCCATGGCTTGCCTCCGGTGTAGTGGATGGTTCCGGATTTCTGGACGTCTCTCCAGAGCCTTTTCGGATACTGTTTCAGGAAGGCCTTCTTGTACTGTGGCAGGAAGAATGTCCTGATGCCGTTGTATATCGGACTCATCGGGAGGACCCTGTCTTTGCAGACCTGGTTGAGGGCGTCCTGGTCCGGGAACTCCAGATAATCCACTCGGCATGCATCCAGAAGTTTCTCCGTGATGTTATCCTGGCGCATCTGCTCCAGGTTCATGACCAGGAATCCGGAGTTGAAATATTCGGAAGGATTGCAGCCCAGGGCCTCGAACCTCTGCGCCTGGCCCTCTACCGGAGCTTCGAATACGACTGCCATATAGTTGTCTCCGAGGTACAGTCCCTTGTATAGCCGGGCAATGTCCTGACGTACTATGATGTCGCAGTCGATGTATACGATGCTCTTGTATTCCGGGAGTATGTCCGGCATCAGAAGCCTGAACGAGGCCGCCTCGGTGTATTTTTCATCTGTATAGACATCCTTGAGCCGGCCGCCAAGGTTTATGTATTCGAATTCAAGGCGTCCGTTTCCGAGCCCGAGAAGTTTTTCTTTCATCCTTTCCGGGATGTCTTCGGTGACGAGGCATATTATCTTGAAAGTTTCTGCCTTGTCGGAGGCGTCGAGCATGGATTTCAGCATCGTCGCCGCAGGGACGAAATAGTTGGGTGTGAATGCTATTGCAACAGGTGTGCTCATAAGGTTATTGTAAAAGAGATTTTTCTTTGGTCTGACGACCTTCCACGGATATGATTCCGGCCAGGTCCATTACCGTATAAGGGAAGTCTTCCAGGTTATAGTGCCTTTCTGACGCATCTTTCAGTTCCTTTGCCTTTTGCGGGAACCTTTCGATGAACTTCCTCGTCGGGTATGCTATGAACGGGATCTCCTTGCCATATGCGACGGAGGCCGGGTTGTTGGTCCTTGCATGTCCGATATAGTCCGGGTCGGTGTTGAAGATATCAAGCGAATGGTCCGGAAAGAACAGAACGACGGCTTCTTCGTCGTCAAACTCATGCATTATGGATGAGACTATCCAGTCGCTGTACAGGACTGAGTTGTCATATTCGGAAAGCAGCTGTCTCTGCGACGGCCCGGCCTCCGGATAGTCGTCTGCCCCGAAACGGGAGAACGAAGACGGATATCTTGTCGAGAACCCGGCGTGGGAACCCATCAGATGGACAACCAGCATCCGTCTGTCTTCACCTTTCTCGCCGAGGTATGACTGGACATATGGTATTACGTCTTCGTCATGATTGCTTTTTCCGATGCCCATTCCCTTGGGCCCGACCCAGCGGACGTCGTCAGACAGTCCGGCTATCTTTGCGACCACGTTGTCCGTAATTCCGACGGAACTCTGGTTCGATATCCATGTGGTCTTGTATCCGGCGGCAGAGAGCGCGTCCTCGAGGAATATGTAATCGTACCATCTGGCCTCTGCTTCTTGGTGATTGTCATATTCCGTGAACATCCTTACGAAAGCTTCGACGGTGTTGGTGAAGGCGGCCTCGACGTCGGAATACCGTATGATTTCGGAATCCGAGAACATTCCGTCAAGCAGGGGAGTCGTCTCCTTGTCATATCCATACAGGGAGCAATGCCGCCTGGAAAGGCTTTCTCCGATGATGACCACTATGTTGGCAGGCTGTTCCCCGTCTGTGACCACTGAGACGTCCTGGCGATAGTTCTCGAGCTCTATCGGGGACTTGTAAGACAGGAACAGGTATATCTTGTTCAGGAATACCCCTTCCCAGTTATTCGATTTCCTGACCGTGACTGCCGCCACTGACAGGATGAGTCCGACGGACATCAGTATCTTGATCCATCTCCGGTCAAGCGCGCTGATCTTCTTTTCAAGGAGAAGCAGTATGGCCAGGGCGGACAACACTGCGGCGACGAAGCCGATGACTTTCCCGTTGAGGTAGAGAGGAAGGAACTCGGAGGCCTCTGACATGTTGGAGCCCAGGATGATGGCGACCATGTCCCTGGTGAAGCTGAACCACATGATACGGTGGACGCAGGCATCGGCGACCATGCTGATGATTCCCAGTATGATCAGTATTATCTTTGCGATGCGCAGGGCCTTCCCTTTCAGGAAACCGCAGAGCAGCACGACAGCATATACCTGGATGAAGCCGTGGATGCCCATGTAGCATCCGAATACGGGATTGCCGTGTATGGACCAGTAATATACGTCAGCCGAAGAGGCAAGCAGCCACAGGATCAGAAAGAATCCAAGGTTCTCGCCGAACGGCTTTAGCAGGAATTCTGCAATTCTTCTTGTAGTAGTTGGCCGGCTCATGGTCGTGATATGCTTACTTTGACGAGACTTCTTTTGCCGGAACGCCTGTGACCGTCACTCCCGGAGTGGTGATGTCCTTGACGACTACCGCGCCGGCTCCGATCCTGACGTTGTCAGCTATCTTGATGCCGCCGAGTATCTGGGCGAACTGTCCGATGTCCACGTTGTCACCGATGACGGGGGAGTCGTCGGGATAGCCGCCCTTGCTGCCGATGCAGCAGTTGCCGTGGATGGTGCAGTTCTTTCCGATCCTTGACTTGGGATTGACGATGACCGAGCCGAAATGCTCCAGCCTTAGTCCTTCGCCGAAACAGCCGGCGCTTATTATGAATCCGAGCCTGGCTCCCAGCCTGTTCTTGCGTGCTTTGTACCAATAGGCCAGCAGGCAGCACGGCTTGTCGAAGAGGTATTTCTCCTCTTTTCGCAAGAACTTCAGATAGCGTCTGATATAATATCCCTCAGGGCGTATCAGCCAATCGAGGAACTTCTCTTTAGGTGTCATATTCGTTCCGTGAATTTTCTTCCCCAGATGTATCCGGTCTTTCTCAGTTCTTCGTATCTGTCCAGACTTATCTCCAGGGGACTCTCATGGTCAAATTCTACATATAGCAGTTCCGGGCAGTTCTCGATGCGGAACAGCCCCGGGTATTTTGCAAGTTCGGATGCGGCATAGTATTCGTCTCCGCAGAGCGAGCGGCGGTACTTCCTGAGGATTTCCGCCTTGTTTTCCACCAGGTACTCGGCTGCTTTCTGGGTGATGCTCTTCCAGTTGTCGGTCTTGACGAATGTTTCTTTCTTCAGATGCCTTATCCCGAACAGCTTCTGGATCTTGAGGATGATCCTCCATGCCAGGTCGTGTCCGGATTTTATGTTTCCGTTGAACAGATGGTATCTGCGTATCTTGAAATCGGCATCCCCGGGGTCTTCCTCCCATACCCTCATGACTTCCCTGCGCTTGTGGGACTGGTAGAAGGAATCCATTTCCCCCATGCTTTTCAGTGGAAGATGGGTTCCGGAGACAAGGTGGTAGAAGTCGTATTCTCCGTTCTTGAGCGCAGCTTCGAACAAAGTAAGTTCGGCCGCAATCTGCGACACTGTGCCCCAGCGTACGTCTATCCTTTTCGGAACGATGAACAGCCGGCTTGCCTTTGTCGTGACGACGGGAAGTGTCCTGACCTTCAGGTCATAGTGGACATAGATGTCGTTCCCTTCGGAGTCCAGCATGGAAACAAGTCTCCGTAGCACCCCGAATTCGTTATGCGCGATTATCAGGAAGGCGTGTCTCATCTCTTGCGTATTTTTTCCCTAACCATGTCAGCGATTTTCTCGCGCTCAGTCTTTTTCAGGCCGACGAATATGGCGACGGATCCGGAGAACAGCGCCGTGGTCAGGAATGCCGGTATCTTCCAGATTCCGGCCGGCCCTACCAGCCTGTACAGCACGAGGTATCCGGCAAGGATAGCCATGGTCATGAGCACCCGCGGATATGCTGACTTGAGATAATTTTTGACGTCAAAATTGATTATTGTCTTCATCATCACCAGCTGGAATATCCTCCATACGACGTCGACCAGGATGAACAGCAGTACTATCCAGTATGCAGGGAATCCGATCTTGAATAACAGGTATCCGACCGGGAGGCACAGTATGAAGAGCAGGCTGGTCACTATCCTGAACCATTTGATCTTTCCGCTGGCGTTGATCATAAGCGTCAGGCCGCAGGAGGTCGATGAGACCACCACGAGCAGCAGCATCAGCTGGCTGAATATCAAGGTGCCTTCTGGAACATCCTTGAGCCACAGCTCCAGGATGGCCGGCAGTTCGGTGAACAGTATGAACGAGGCTGCGGTCGCAATTACAATGCTGATCCTGCTTATGTTCTCCACGAGGGCGTTGCATCTGTTCATGTCTCCGGAACTGTAGCTCTGGGTGATCTGCGGACCGGATGCGGAGTCTATGTTCACGATAAGCGAATTGACGCTGGTCTGGATGGTCTTCGAAATCGAATAGACGCCGTTGACCGCCGTGCCGAAGAAGAAATTGATGAGAAGGTTGCTTCCGGTATCCCTCGCCATCATTGCGACGGTATGCAGCAGATTGTAGTTGTTGAACACCAGGATATCCTTGTACATCGGATTCCGGCGTATGAACCTGTGCCGTACTACATCCGGCCAGTATCGGTATGCCAGTACATGATAGACTATGAACGATACCAGGGTCACGGAGGCCATGAGCAGGGCATATGTCCTCAGCAAGTTGCCCCTGAATATGAAAAGCAGGTAGACGAGCCCGAGCTTCAGCAACATGTTGGTTATGTTGATTATGGCAATCAGGCCGAATTTTTCGAATGCCGTGAGCAGGCTCTGGTACGGGATGTTGACGAGTCCAATGCAGAATACGGCCAGTGTCACCTGGTAAATGAACATTGCATCGGCTTCCTTGCCCGGTTCGACGTTGAGGTAGTTGTCGATGTACCAGATACCGCCGACTTCGGCGATGATGATGAATCCGATTGCAAACAGGATATGCAGGGTCAGGCAGGTGTTGAAGACTTTGTTGAGGTCGCCGTCCGGTTTTCCCATCTCGAAGTTGATGAATCTGGTCGTCGCGGCGCTCAGCGATGAGGCAAAGAAGGTGAACATGCCGAGGACGCCTCCGACGATGCTGAACAGTCCGTAGTCGGACACTCCGAGAATCTGCAGTACGATCCTCGAAGTAATCAGCCCGATGATTATCGAAACCGGGAGCTGTATGTAGTTGAAGATGGTGTTCTTGACCAGTCTTCTGTTTCCTGCCGAGTAATCCATGTTATTGCATGTCTCCTCTCATCGAGAACCTTATCTTTAGCAGGTTGTCTATTGCCATGAAAGGCAGGTTGCTGCAGAACAGCTTGACGTTGCCGGTTTTCCTGACGTCGATTTCCGACATCTCCTGGCTGAGCTCTTTGCGGGTAGCGTAGTCATATCTGACGTAGGCCTTCCTGATAGCGTCGTCGAGCCTTTCCATGAACAGGTCTTCCAGTCTCCTGACGAGCTCGGAATTCTTGTTCTTGATGAGATGCATCTTGAGCTCATACTCTTTCCTGGAGGCGGACATGATCAGGAATGAATCTATCATGGAATTCACCAGCCCGTTCTTCCTCGCGATATAGCTGTAGACTACATCGGGAATCAGGGCCATTGATTTGCACCTTTCGAGACATTGCCATGTGAATATGTGGTCTTCCATCCATGAGATGCCCTCGTCGAAGGAGATGCCTTCTATTATTTCCCTGCGGATGGCCATGTTCCAGAGATAGCCCCTGTATTCGTATGTGTCCATGTTGTACAGCATCGCTTCAGTGTTTCCGTTCTCTACGATGATGGTCTTCGGAATGGAGACGATGTGGCTCTTGCCGTCGCGGATCTGCTCGTATCCGGCTTTTATGATGTCATAATTTCCCTCCTGGACCATTTTCCAATATGCGCTCAGGGCTCCCGGCATCAGCACGTCGTCCGCATCGGAGAATGTTATATATTCTCCCTTGGCATGGGTGAGGCCATAGTTTCTGGCCATGCTGACTCCACCCCAGGGACGGGAAAAATATCGGATCCTTTCGTCCTTCTTGGCGTATTCGTAACAAATTGTTTCCGTCTTGTCTGTGCTGCCGTCGTTTACGAGCAGCACCTCAAAGCTTTCGAAATCCTGGGCAAGTGCCGCCTCTATGCTGCTGGCGACCGTCTTGTCCGAATTGTGGATCGGGATGATGATGCTGAATTTCGGGTCCATCTCTTCATGGGTGTTTTTATGTGTTAGACTAATATTGGAAGACCGGACACGAGGCCCTTGAAGGTCCCGTATCCGGTCTTATCTGTTTCTGGACAATTTACTCTTATTCGTAGAAATACAGCTCCACGCGACGGTTCAGATGCCTTCCCGTCGGAGTGTTGTTGTCTGCAATAGGTCTCGACGAACCGTAGCCCTTGAACGAGAGCCTGTTCTCCTGCAGACCGGAGTCGAGGAAGAAGTCGAGGACAGCCTTGGCCCTCTTTACGGACAAGGTGATGTTGTAGTTCTCTCGACCTGTATTGTCGGTGTGTCCTTCGATGCGGACTTTGATTTCCGGATAACGTTTCATCCATTCGGCCACGTTGGCGAGGCTCTGCCTTGCCTCCCTGGTCAGCATGAACGAGTCGGACTGGAAGAGGGTGATGTTCCTGAGAAGGTCGTTGACTTCCTTGGTCATCTTCTCCAGGCTGCCTCTGCTGTTGTCCTTCACTACGACGGTGTCACGTACGATCCTGGTGACCTCCACTTCCTTGATGATGGTCTCGGTGCGTACCGCAGGCTGCCTTGGCTTTTCGAGCCTGAAGCTGACGCCGAAC